>Ga0194120_10001260_pt1 | contig 46834 bp, 33 predicted proteins | sample TA2MahCa65mmetaG_FD_148642 | JGI IMG/M metagenome (GOLD analysis project Ga0194120, IMG submission 148642) | Freshwater microbial communities from Lake Tanganyika, Tanzania - TA2015019 Mahale Deep Cast 65m | ecosystem: Environmental > Aquatic > Freshwater > Lake | place: Tanzania: Lake... | reverse complement strand
AGCGGGTCTGACGGGCCGCCGTTGTTCGTGAGGTGTCAGGCTACACACGGACCGCCAGATCCGGATCGGCGGAAGGGCCTCCGCCGCCGCTTATCGGACACTGTTTTTGCTGGACGCCCACGAAAAACGCTTGCATTGAGGGGTTGGGTCAGGTAGGGTATACGCGGAGGAAGAAACCGCGCGACCGTCGGCGGCGGATGTTCGACGATCGACAGGGGGCTGTCCGCCCGGTGCGCGTGACGGTAAGGAAGGGAGGTACCTGGTTCGTTCGGCTCGATCTTGCCCCGGTGGTATCCAGCGGCGGGCCGGATTGGCCGATCCAGACACTCTCGTGGAGCAAGCAAACGACCCGGGCTGGCCATGGACGGCGGCTCGGGGCTCGCGCGTGCGAGCACGGGGGTCGGTGATACCCGACCTCCAGGGTCATGAGGACCCAGGTTCGGGTCGGAGGCCCGAGTGGCGAGGGGCCCTCACGTGAGGCTCCACGGCGTCTCGGATCTTTGGTTCGTATTCGGAACCCTGAGAAGGAGCTGAAGAATGAAGGCACGGAACTTGATGGTGTGTGCGGGCCTGCCGCTCTGCTTGGCAGTGGCGGCGGCTTCCGCGCAGCAGTTTCAGACCGCCCAGGCGATCACGACGCAGGGCGAGCAGTACCGCATGGCGCCGCTGACCGTCGTCGACGGGCAGTGGATGCTCGGCGAGTTCGGTCCGTGGCGCAACCACGACGACCAGATCAGCGGCCGCACGCTGGGCAATACCCCCGCGATCGACGCGTACGAGTACGACTACTTGGGCGATCCCCGCACGCCGCTGGGCGGCGACCTGTGCGCCACCACCTACGCCCCCTCCACCCGCTTCTTCCTGGGCACGACCGTCACCAATCCGCACTACTGCAACGACTTCAGCCTGACCCGCCCCGAGACCTTCGGCAAGCGCGTCGTGCTCTTCGGGCACACCCTCTGGTGGAACCCCCCGGCCACCGAGCCCTGCTTCATCGTCGTCCGGTTCTGGGATGACTACAACAACGCCGGCGAGGGCACGATCAACCCCACCACCACCGGCTTCAACGTCGGCACGGGCGACGCCATCCTGGCCGCCAAGAACGGGCTGGGCGGCTTCGCCGTCGAGCTTCGCAGCTCGGCCACCGCGCCGGGCCTCACCGCGACCTCCGCCGGCTACCGCACCCGCTACTACAACTTCAAGAACGAGCCCGGCATCGTGGCCAACATGCCCATGGACGGCACCGGCGCCACCGAGATGATCATCGCCAACTCGCTCAACGGGTTCACGTTCGGCACGGCCCCGAACCAGCCCCCGCCGGGCGGCAACTACGCGGCGCCCGTCCCGGGCCCGCTCAGCTACACCCCCGCGACCGGCCCCGCCCAGTCGATGTACTGGTCCATGGACAACCGCGACAACAACCCGAGCACGCCGCGCCGCCCGGGCGATGAGCTCTCCTGCACCATGTGGATGGAGGACGACCAGCCCTTCACCACCAACGGCACCTTTGTGTGGAACGCGCCGACCACCGGCCTGAAGAACGACTTCTTCGGCTTCGGCTGCGGCACCACCCCCTGGTTCCCCTGCGGGCACGTCGCGGGCTTCATGTACTACGTCGTCGTTGATGAGACCGCGACCCCCTGCCCCGGCACCGGCGGCGGCGCGTGCAGCCGCGCCGACTGGAACGAGGACGGCGTGATCGACTTCAACGACTTCCTCTCCTTCCTCAACACCTTCAACGCCCAGGACCTCTGCGCCGACCTGAACGGCGACGGCGTCGTCGACTTCAACGACTTCCTCGAGTTCCTCAACCTCTACAACGCCGGCTGCTGATCGAGAGCGGCCTCTGACCTGCTCCTCTACGGGCCCCGCTCCTTCGAGCGGGGCCCGTTTCATTCTCACGCGCCGAGCAGGGGCCGACAGCCCCGCGGGCCGCGTACGTACCGCGGCACCCCGGCGTCGACGAACCGCGACCACGCGTCGATCCCGCCCGCGACCGAGCGGGCGTCGCCGAATCCATGGCCGCGGAGGACCGCCACCGCCCGGAGCGACCGCACGCCGTGATGGCAGATCACCGCGATCGGCACCGCGCTCGACCCGATCTCGTCCGCGCGGATCGCCAGATCTTCGAGCGGCACGTGAAGGGACCCGTCGATCCGCGCCACCGCCCACTCGGCGGCGGTCCGGCAATCGAGCAGGAGCAGCCGCGGCGGACGGGCGCCCAGCAGCGTGCTCGCCTGCGCCGGCGTCAACTCCAGGTCGGGCCTGAAGGGGTATCCGGCGGGCAGCGAGCCGTCGTCGATCATGGCCCGTCCCGCGCGGGAACGCGGGACGGCGGCAGGCGGTCGTAGGCCTCGTCCGCCGGGCTCCGCTTCTGCCGCGTCGGCGGGGTCGCGATCAGGCGCGGCACGAACAGGGCCACGTCGCCCAAGGCCTTGAAGGGCGTGGCGAGCGTCTCACCCACCGTGCCGAACGGGTCGTCCAGCGCCGCCGCCGATTCGACCGTGGGATAGTCGCCGCGGCGGCGCGGGGTGTCGATCGACCAGCGGTGGGTGTTGCCGTAGAGCGGGCCGTGCCAGGTGCCGTCCACCGGCAGCGTGAGCGTGGTCTCCTCCCACCGGCGTTGGGCGATCTCGTCGTGGGCGGTGGGGCGGGGATCGGCCCGTGCGATCGTCGTCGCCCGGGCCCCTCCCCGCGCCGTCAGCGCCGGCACATGCGCCCCCCCGCCGATGGGGCCCACGTTCAGCCGGTGGTTCTGTTCGGCGCACCCGGCGCCGAGAAGGAGGGCGACAAGTGCGGGAGCGACGGAGCGCGTGAGCATCGCCGGAGCGTAGGACGGACCGGCTACTCGCCGTCCGGGGGCGGGCCGAGCACGCGCCGCGCCGCCTCGCCCGCCGTCTCCTCGGCGAAGCCGGCGCGGGCCAGCGCGGCGAGCAGCCGGCGCCAGCGAGTCGGCGCGTCGAGCGACGCCGGAATCCGGCGCGCCGCCCGCGCCGCCGCCTCCGCCGCGGCCCGCGACTCGGTGTCGGGGAGCGACCGGGTCGCGGCCTCGTCGGCCAGGGCCCTCCCCACGCCGCGATCCTCGAGCCGCGCGACCAGGTGCTCGCGTCCGACCGGCCCGCGCGCGGTGAGGCGGTGGGCGTGCGACTCCGCGGCCCGCGCGTCGTCCACGAGCGAGCCCAGGCGCCCCATCGCCGCCTCGACGGTGGCCCCGTCGAACCCCGCCGCCGAGAGCCTCTCCCTCAGTTCCGCCCGCGTGCGCTCGCGGGCCTTGAGCAGGCGCACGGCCCGCGCGACGGCCCGCTCCACCGGCGACTTGCCCCTCCCCGCGCCCATGCTCCCCCCGTCAGTCCATCGTCTCCAGCAGCGCATCCATCTCGGCGACGGCGTGCACGTCCCCCGCCTTCCGCGCCGCCGACAGGCCCGACCGGAGCGTCTCCTTCGCGAGCGCGGCGGCCCCCATGCCGGCCTGGGCCCGGGCCTTGTGGTAGTACGCGTAGCAATAGAGCGGATCCACCGCCAGGCACCGGTCGTAGTGCGCCACCGCCTCCGCGAACCGGCCCAGGCGGGCGTACTCCTGCCCGAGCCCGTACAGCACGAACGCGTCGCCCGGGTCGGTCTCCAGCAGCTTCTGCAACTGATCCAGGCTGGGCATGGCGGATGGTAGTAGCGCGAGTCGGAAGCCCGTGGACGGAGCGCTCCGGGTGCCACGGGTCATCGGGCGCTTCGCCCGATGACCCGTGCGGCTGTTCGAGGCCCGTCCTGACGCCGGCACGGGCGATCCGCAAGGCGGATCGCCCGTGGCACCCGGCGTGCCACGACTGTTCGGCTCGGCGAACAGTCGTGCGTCCGTCGCCCGACACTGCTTCCCTCAGCGGACACCGCGTCCCTCGCAGGACACGACTGTGCCCCAAGCGGCACAGTCGTGGCACCCGGCGCATTCTTCCAACTCGCGCCACGAGTGGTGTGTGCCGGAAGTCCGTGGACGGAGCGCTCCGGGTGCCACGGGTCATCGGGCGCTTCGCCCGATGACCCGTGCGGCTGTTCGACGCCCGTCCGGACGACGGCACGGGCGATCCGCAAGGCGGATCGCCCGTGGCACCCGCCGGCGCCTTGGTGCACGTTCTTCCGACTCGCGCCACGAGTGGTGTGTGCCGGAAGTCCGTGGACGGAGCGCTCCGGGTGCCACGGGTCATCGGGCGTTTCGCCCGATGACCCGTGCGGCTGTTCGAGGCCCGTCCTGACGCCGGCACGGGCGAGCCGCAAGGCGGATCGCCCGTGGCACCCGCCGGCGCCTTGGTGCGCATTCTTCCGGCTCACGCCAGGAGTGGTGTGTGTCGGAAGTCCGTGGACGGATGCGCTCCGGGTGCCACGGGTCATCGGGCGCTTCGCCCGATGACCCGTGCGGCTGTTCGAGGCCCGTCCGGAGGCCGGCACGGGCGATCCGCAAGGCGGATCGCCCGTGGCACCCGCCGGCGCCTTGGTGCGCATTCTTCCGGCTCACGCCACGAGTGGTGTGTGTAGGAAGTCCGTGGACGGATGCGCTCCGGGTGCCACGGGTCATCGGGCGCTTCGCCCGATGACCCGTGCGGCTGTTCGAGGCCCGTCCTGACGCCGGCACGGGCGAGCCGCGAGGCGGATCGCCCGTGGCACCCGCCGGTGCCTTGGTGCGCATTCTTCCGGCTCACGCCAGGAGTGGTGTGTGTCGGAAGTCCGTGGACGGAGCGCTCCGGGTGCCACGGGTCATCGGGCGCTTCGCCCGATGACCCGTGCGGCTGTTCGAGGCCCGTCCGGAGGCCGGCACGGGCGATCCGCAAGGCGGATCGCCCGTGGCACCCGCCGGCGCCTTGGTGCACGTTCTTGCGACACGCACCAGGAGTGGGGCTTGGCCCACCCGCCCGCCCCTCACTATGCTCCGGTTCCAACAGGAGATCGAACCATGACGATCCAGACTGTGGCGGTGGTGGGGGCGGGGCAGATGGGCGAGGGGATCGCGCAGGTGGCGGCGTTGTCGGGGCTCAAGACGCTGGTCTTCGACTCCCGCGCCGAGGCCCTGGAACGGTGCAAGGGGAGCCACCGGAAGCGGCTGACGCGCGAGGTCGAGAAGGGGCGGATGCCGCAGGCCGACGTCGATGCCGCGCTCGCCCGCGTGTCCTACGTCGCGGCCCTCGACGCGCTGGTCGGGGCCGACATCGTGGTCGAGGCCGTCGTCGAGGAGGTGGGCGTCAAGCGCGACCTGTTCGCCAAGTTCGCCCGTCTGTTCGGCGACGACCAGATCCTCGCGAGCAACACGAGCTCGATCAGCATCACCGAGATCGCCGCCGCCGCGGGCAGCGCCGCCGACCGCGTCATCGGCATGCACTTCTTCAACCCCGTGCCGGTGATGAAACTGGTGGAGGTCATCAAGGGGATCCAGACTTCGACGGACACGACCCAGCGCACGATCGACCTGGCGAAGAAGATGGGCAAGACGCCCATCCCCGCCAACGACCGCCCGGGCTTCGTCTCCAACCGCGTGCTCATGCCCATGATCAACGAGGCGTTCTTCGCGTGGATGGAGGGGGTCGCCGAGCCGGCCCACGTCGACGAGATCATGAAGCTGGGGTGCAACTTCCCCATGGGCCCGCTGCGCCTGGCCGACTTCATCGGGCTGGACACCTGCCTCAACATCATGAGCGTGATGCACCGCGAGCTGGGCGACCCCAAGTATCGCCCCTGCCCGCTCCTGCGCCAGCTCGTCGCCGCCGGGCGCCTGGGCGACAAGTCGGGGCGGGGCGTCTTCGACTACGCCCAGGGGAAGTGAGCCGCGGGTCGGGCGGCGTGGTCAAGAGTGGGGGACGCCGCCTTCCCTGTAGATCTACCATGGCGCTCCGCGGGCCCGTGCCCGCCCTCGCCTCGGCGGCGGTCAGCGCCGTCCGCTCCGGCTTATGGTCAGCATCTTCCAGCAGATCCTCGACTCCCTCAAGGACCCCCACGCGCGGCACGCCATGATGGTCCACGTCCCGATCGCCCTCGGGGTGCTCGGCGTGCCGCTCGGCCTGGCTCTCCTGCTCACCGGCGCCCGCTCGACCGTCCTCAAGCTCGTCGTCGTCGCGTGTCTCCTCATGACGTCGGCGGGGGCGGCGCTGGCGGCCCAGGCGGGCGAGGACGCCGAGCACAAGCTCGAGGAGCGCGGCCTCACCAAGATCGAGCACGATGCGGTGCACGAGCACGAGGAGCTGGGCGAGGGCGGCTGGGTCTGGCCGCTGATCCCCGCGGGGCTCGCGGCCCTGACGCTGATCCCGAGCAAGCGACGTGCGATCCCGCTCGCCGCGGCGGGCCTGGCGACGCTCGCGAGCCTGGGCGTCGCGGGCTGGATCAGCGCCACGGCCCACGCGGGCGGACGCCTGGTCTACGAGATGGGCATCGGCGTGCCCGCGCGGGCGGCGCCCTCCGCGACGCCGGCGCACGAAGACCACTGAGTTTGGGGTGAGGTAGCCCCCTTCCCGTCAGGGGAGGGTTGGGGAGGGGTTGGGCGGAGTTCCCGTCCACCGCCAACGCCGTCGTCAACGGGAGTCGCAGCGCGGGTCCCAACCCCCCCTTGCCCCCCTGAAGGGGGGGACTTGTATCGTCGCGCCGCGATCCCGGGGTTTGCGCGCGGACTCGCTCATCCCGGGCGTGCCGGGTGCTTCTGGTCTTCTCCTTCATCTTCTCTTCTCTTGGCTTTCTCGCCACCCTCTGTCTCGCTGTCTCGCTGCTGTTCTTCAATGGAAGTCTCTTGACATGGGCGCCAGTCGCGGGCCCTGGCCGATGACGCGGGAGAGTTCGCGGACGCGCGAGACGAGGACGTGGATCACCTCGCCGTGGCGTTCGACGCGTCCCCAGGCGACCATGGCGACGGCGTGGCGTGCGGCGCGGCGGTCGCGCTGGTAGATGTTCGGCCTGACGATCAGGTTCGCGATGCCCGTCTCGTCCTCCAGCGTCATGAAGACGATGCCGGAGGCGGTGTGGGGGCGCTGGCGTACGAGGACCAGCCCGGCGACGGCGACGCGCCTGCCGTGGGGCCAGTTCCCGACATCGCGCAGGCACGACGCCGGCGACACCCCCGCCGACGACAGCTCCTCGCGGTAGAACGACATGGGGTGGGCCTTGAGGGAGAGGCCCGTGGTGGTGTAGTCGTGGGCGACGGCGTGCATGGGCGGCTCCGTCGGCAGCGGGGCCTCTACACCTTGGCACCCCGACACCTCGGCACCTTCCCCGTCAAAGAGCGGCAGCGGCTCGTCGCGCAGGGCCCGGAGGCGCCACAGCGCCTCGCGGCGCGAGAGCCCCATCGACCCGAAGGCGTCGGCGGAGGCCAGGCGTCGCAGCGCTGACACCGGCACGCCGCTGGCGCGCCACAGGGCCTCGATGCTGGAGAACGGGCCTCGGGTGGCGACGGCGCGGGCGATCGACTCGGCGTGCTCCTGCCTGAGCCCGGAGACCAGGCGCATGCCGAGGCGCAGGGCGGGGGAAGTGGTCGAGTGGTCGAGTGGTCGAGTGGACGGGTGGGGGGGACGGGCGTGCACCAGCGCCTCCGATGCTTCGCTTGACCACTCGGCCGCTTGACCACTCGGCCACCGCTCCTCCAGCGCACAATCCCACCCGCTGCGGTTGACGTCGACGGGGCGGACCTCCACGCCGTGCCCCCCGGCGTCGCGGACGAGCTGGGCGGGGGCGTAGAAGCCCATGGGCTGGCTGTTGATGAGGGCGGCGCAGAAGGCGGCGGGGTGGTGCCTCTTGAGCCAGGCGGAGGCGTAGACGATGTGGGCGAAGCTGGCGGCGTGGCTCTCGGGGAAGCCGTACTCGCTGAAGCCCTTGAGCTGCTCGAAGCAGCGGCGCGAGAACTCGGGCGTGTACCCGTTGGCGAGCATGCCGTCGATGAAGGGGCGCTCGAAGGCGAGGAGCTTGTCGCCCTTGCGTTTCCAGGCGGCCATGGCGCGGCGGAGGCGGTCGGCCTCGCCGGGGCTGAAGCCGGCGGCGACGATGGCCAGCCGCATCGCCTGCTCCTGGAAGATGGGCACGCCCAGGGTCTTGCCCAGCACGCCCCGCACCGCCTCGCTGGGGTACTCGACCGCCTCCTCGCCGTTGCGCCGCCGCAGATACGGGTGGACCATGTCGCCCACGATGGGCCCGGGGCGGACGATCGCGACCTCGATCACCAGGTCGTAGTAACAGCGCGGGCGGAGGCGCGGGAGCATCGACATCTGGGCCCGGCTCTCGACCTGGAAGACGCCGACGGAGTCGGCCCCGCAGAGCATGTCGTAGACGGCGGGGTCCTCGGGGGGGATGGAGTGGAGGGAGAGGGGGGAGTGGTCGAGTGGACGAGTGGACGAGTGGTCGATCAGGAGCGGCGGCGGCGCGTCGCCGGTGGGTCCTTGGCTTCGAGCTTGGCGATCAGGGAGGACAGCAGCAGGTCCTCTTCCTTCAGCATCGCAAGGATCGCGTGGTCCGGCATGATCAGCCGCAGGTCCGTCGCGATCTGGTACGCGGTCATCAGTTCGTAGAGGGAGCCGACGGCGGTCCGCAGGCCAGGAATGAACTTGGGCCGCGTGCGCTGTCCGAATCCCTCGGCGATGTTCAGCGAGATGGAGCACGCCGCCCGGCGCATCTGCGACGTCAGGCCGAACGCCTCCTCTCTCGGCATGGAGCGTGTCGCCCCGTAGATCGCCGAGGCGATCAAAAGCCCCTTCTGCCACACGATCAGATCGCGAAAACTTTTGACCGCGCTCGCCGTGTGCGTCGCCTCCGTCCTTCTCGCTCGACCACTCGACCACTCGACCACTCGACCACCGGTTGGGCCGTGTGCCCCAACTGTTCACCAGGCGCAAGGCCTTCGCCACCGCCGAGAGCATCCCCAGCCCCAGGCAGTCCACCTTCAGCATGCCCATGGCGTCGAGGTCGTCCTTGTCCCACTCGATGATGGTGCGGTCGGGCATGGCGGCGTTCTCGATGGGCACGATCTCCTCGAGCGGCTCGCGCGTGATCACGAACCCGCCCACGTGCTGCGAGAGGTGCCGCGGGAACCCCAGCAACCGACCCGACAGCTCCATCGTCAGCGCGATCGTCGGGTCGTCCGGGTCCACGCCCATCCGCGACAGCAGCCCGCGGTTCACCACGCCCTTGTCCCACCAGTCCAGCTGCTTGGCCATGCGGTCCACCAGGTCCAGCGAGAGGCCAAGGGCCTTGCCCACCTCGCGCACGGCGGAGCGCCCGCGGTACGTGATCACCTCCGCCGTCAACGCCGCCCGGTCCCGCCCGTACTTGGCGTAGATGTACTGGATCACCTCCTCGCGTCGTTCGTGCTCGAAATCGATGTCGATGTCGGGGGGCTCGTTGCGCTCCCTGCTCACGAAGCGCTCGAAGAGCAGGTCGATCCGCGCGGGGTCCACCGACGTGATGCCCAGGTAGTAGCAGACCGCGCTGTTGGCCGCCGCCCCCCGCCCCTGGCAGAGGATGCCCCGCGAGCGCGCGAACCGCACGATGTCGTGCACCGTGAGGAAGTACTTGGCATACCCCAGCTCCTCGATCAGGCAAAGCTCGTGCTCCAGGCGGGAGAGAAGGGCGGGGGGCAGCGAGGCAGGGAAGGAGCGAGGCAGCGGGGCAGCGAGACAGGGGGGCAGGGACGGAGCGGGAGAGCGAGACGGGAGGGAGGAAGACATGCTTCCCCAGGGCGGAAAGCACGCCACCCCGCTGCCTCGCTCCTCCCCCGCCCCGTGCCTCTCGCGCACGCCCTCGAGCACGAGCGCCCGCAGCCACTCCATCGCCTCCATCCCCGCCGGGCACACCTCCTCCGGGTACTCGTAGCGGATCTGGTCCAGCCCGAAGCCCAGGGCCCGCTCCGCGACCTCCACGCTCCGCGCCAGGGCCGACGGGTACGCCGCGAACAGCCCCGCCACCTCCAGCGGCGCGAGCAGTCCGCGCCGGTCGTTGGGGAAGAGCCGCGGCCCGGCCCGGTCCAGCGTCACCCCCTCGCGGATGCAGACGAGCACGTCCTGCAGCCGCCGCCGCGCCGGGTCGTGGTAGTGCGCGTCGTTGGTCGCGACCATGGGCACGCCCGCGTGCGTCGCCAGGCGGGCCAGCAGCGCCAGCCGACCCGCGTCGTCCGCCCCGCCGTCGCACGACGCCGCCAGCGACAGCCGATCGTCGTCGAAGACCCGGCGCAGCCCCGCCAGCGTCTCGACGAAGCGCCCGTCCATCGCCGCGGGCCCGTCGGGCGGCACCACCACCGCCAGCATCCCCTCTTGGTGCTCGATGACGTCGTGCAGCGTGAGGAAGCACTGGCCCTTGGGCGCCCGCCGCTTCCCCAGCGTCAGCAGTCGGCACAGCCGCCCGTACGCCCCCCGCGACGACGGGAAGAGCAGGAGCGAGCCCGCGCCGTGTTCGCCGACCGGATCGAACTCCGATGACCCGCCCCCAAGACCCGTCGGCTTCACTCTTGCCCCGATCACGACGGGCATCCCCGCCTGCTTCCCCGCCACGTGCATCCGCACCACGCCCGCCAGCGTGTGCAGGTCGGCGATCGCGACCGCGCGGTGCCCCAGCGCCGCCGCACGCTCGACATACTCCTCCGGGTGGCTCGCCCCGCGCAGGAACGAGAAGTTGGTCGTGACCCGCAGCTCGGCGTACGCGGGCAGGGCCGCATCGACCCGCGCCGTCGCGACGCTCTCGCGCTTCGACGGGTGCGGGTGGGCCTTGTCGTGCGGGCGTTCGGGCATGGGGGAAAGCAAGAGAGCGAAAAAGCAAGACAGCGAGGCAGCGACACAGGGGGAAGAGCGAGGGAGCGGGGTGGCATGCTTCCCGCCCTGGGGAAGCATGCTCCGATCCTGCTCCCTCCCCTTCCCGCCCCCCTCCCCTTCAGGGGAGGGCTGGGGAGGGGTTGGTGTGGAGCCCCGTTCGCCCGCGGGCCCGGCGCTCGCACGCATTCGCTTCTCGCCCCCCCCATCCCGGGATTCGCTCGCGGACTCGCTCATCCCGGGCGTACCGACGTCACTCTCCCCCTCTTCTCCTCCCTGTCTCGCTGCCTCGCTGTCTCGCTTCTTCCTCCCCCGCCCCCTCACCCCCACACCCCCCTCACCCTCCATCCCTCGCGCCGCTCCACCCACACCCACAGCCCGCTCTCCAGTTGCACGCGGTAGAAGAGCGACTCGCCCCGGCTGAGCGTGCGGCGGTCCCACCACTCCGCGCCGATCCGCTCCGGCCCGACCGCCAGGCGCACCCGGGGTTCGCGCCCACGCCAGCGCAGCCTCGTCAGCCCGTCGTCGGCGTCCGCCGGTTCGGGGCGCTCCAGCAGCACGCTCGGGCGCTCCAGCCGCGCCGCCAGGTCCACCAGCGCCCGGTGCTCGTCCCGCGCCTCGCACCCGCGCGGCTCGCGCCAGCGCATGGCGGCGACCGTGCGGAACGACCGCTCCGGCACGTGCGAGCCCCGCACGACCGGGCGCAGCACACGCCCCTCCCCCAGCCGGTTGCTCAGCGTGTCCACCAGTTCCGCCAGCCGATCCGGCTCCTCCTCGCCCCCCACGTCCCCCACGCCCCCCGCGACGCACAACTGCCGCGGGCGCATCCGCCCCGTCCGCGACGCCGTGAGCACGATCCGCTCGATCCCGAACCCCAGGTTCACGCGCTCCATCCGCGGGCGCAGCAGCGACCAGAGGTGCCGGGGGTCGCGGCTGGGTCGGCTCACCTGCACGCCCTCGCGCACCACGTCGCGCCCGCGCCGGTTCGACTCGCCCGGATGCACCAGGCGGTGCAGTTCCACCCCCAGCGCGCGCACGCCCACGCCGCGGGCACGCAGCGACTCGCACAACTCTCCCAGCAATCCCAGGATCGCCCCCGCGATGGCCTCGGGCTGCACGCACGGGCCGTCGAACGTCCGGGCGCACCGCGGCGGCGGCTCCGGACGCACCGGCTCGATGAACTCCAGCCCACGCCCCAGCGCCTGGTCCAGGCGACGGATCAGCACCGCCCCGAAGCGCGACGGCAGCGAGGCCCGCGGCAGTCGCCGCACGTCGCCCACCGTCGCCAATCCCAGCTCCAGCAGCCCCGCCCGCACCTCCATCGGCGGCCGTAACGCCGCGATCGAGAGGGGATCGAGCGACGCGGAGGTCTCGGGCTCGTCGCGCCCCGCGTCGAGTCGCTCGCCGCCGAAGCGGGCCATGGCCCACGCCGCCCCGATGCAGGGCCCGCGTCCGACGCGGCACTCCACGCCCAGGCGTCGCACGGACCGGGCCACGCGCCGGGCCATCTCCCCCTCGCCGCCGAAGAGGTGCGCACACCCGCTGACGTCCATCAGCAGCCCGTCGGGCTCGCCGTCCTCTTCCAGGGTGTCGGGGTCGAGCCCCACGATCGGCGCGAAGCGCAGGAGCATCTGCGCCAGCCGGTGCAGCGACCTCCGGTCCTCTTCGGGCGCCAGGGGCTCGACGATCGGTTCGTGGCTTCCCGGCGGGAAGAGGGCGCGGGCGTGCGCCAGCGTCATGCCCGGGCGCACGCCCGCCGCCGCGCCGAGAGCGCAGCACCGCGCCGTCAGCCGCTGGTTCGCGTGCGCGCGGAACAGCAGGATCGGGCGCCGCGTCGATTCAGGCGCTGAGCGCGACAGCCGACGCCGCGCCAGGTCGATCGACCAGGTCGGCAGCCAGATCGAGAAGACTCTCTTCACGCCGATGCTCCGAACTCCAGGGTCGCGCGATCTCGACGAGCCAAGACGGGGCCGCGTCCGGCGCCACCGCCGCCCCGCGGCAGCGGGCCAGCGTCACGCGCCAGCGCGGGCGGCTCCACCCCGTCGACGCCGGGCCCACCAGCCAGCGGCTCCACGAGGACGACAGCACGGGAACCTCCCAGGGCGGGCGCACAACGAGGGCCGGCGTCCCGCCCGCCTCCGCCGCCAGTTGCAGGCGACGCGTCGCCGACAGGTCCAACCCCGACCCGTCCGCCACCACAGCGCCGATGGCCCGCGAGCGCAGGGCCACGTCGATCGCCCACACCCGCTGGTCCACGTCCGCCGGGTCGATCAGGAGCGAACGGTCGACGATGGCGGGGAACCCCGTGCGCGCGCCGGCGGCCATGGCCCAGGGCGTGGGCCAAGAACGCCGCCCGATGAACGCCACCGCCAGCGCCTCTCCCCGGCGCGCCGACACCACCCCACACGCCCGCCGCGCCAGATGCGTCAGCAGCGACACGGGGGTGATCCACCCGCCCCGGCGAAGCACCGGCTCGTCCGCCGACCCCTCGCCGAACCCGAACCACTCGTGCACCGCGCCCAGCGGCAGCCCGCCCCCCGGCAGCACCGCGTCGATCGCCGGAATCCCCAGCGGCACGGTGGGACAGGCCTCTGGCCTGTCCTCAAAGATCGCCCGCAGCCGACCGCCCGCGCCGACTTCGCCCGCACCCAGGCGGTGCACCTTCCCGGCGGAGATCAACTCGTGCAACCGCTTGGACAGGACCATGCCCGACCTCCATGATCAGTATCGGTTAGGATACTGAAAGCATTTTGATCGGTCAATGGATTATGGAAGGTTTTTGATCGTATTTTGAGCGGTAACCAAATGCGGACCTTCGGGCGGGCAGAATCGGCGCCGGTTCGGTATCCTGACGCCCCCGGGCGGTCCGGGGCGTCTTCGAACGCAAGTGCCTGAAGGATCAAGAGTTGCGTCAAGAAGCCGGGAAACAGCCCGCGTCCGTCCCGGCGATCATGGCCCCGCCTCCGGGGCGCGACAACCCGCTGACCCGGAGCGTCGCCGGGCTGATCGGGGTGGGGTTTCTGGCGGTGATGCTCCTGGCGTGCCTGGGGTCGCTGCCGTGGACCCTGGGATCGTCGGGGCGGGAGGGGGAGATCGGGCTGCCGCGGTACAACCAGGGGGAGGCTCGGGAGGGTCGGCTGCCGCCCTGGTGGTGGCCGGTGGGCAAGGACCGGGCCCGGCGCCTGAACGAGGGGGTGCCGGAGGCGGTCGCGGCGGAGATCGCCGCGCGGCACGGGGCGGACGCCGAGGACGTGCGCGCGCGGACGTCGGGCTCGGCGGCGGAGGAACTGCGGGCGCACTGGCCCCGGTACTGGCTCGGGAGCGACGTGCTGGGGCGGAGCGTGCTGGTCCGGAGCCTCTCGGGGGGCGCGATCTCGCTGGGGATCGGGCTCTCGGCGGCGCTGCTCTCGGTGCTCATCGGCACGCTGTACGGGGTCGTGTCGGGATACGCCGGCGGGCGGGTGGACGGCGTGATGATGCGGATCGTGGACGTGCTGTACGGGCTGCCGTACATCCTGCTCGTGGTGCTGCTGGCGGTGGCGGTGGATGCGCTGGTCGAGCGTCGCGTCGCGTCGCGGGTGGAATCGCTGTCGAAGGAGCGGGCGGCGTACGTGGAGCGCGGGCTGTCCGGGTTCGACGCGGAGCGCCGCCAAGACAAGGCGCTGGTCCGGCGGGTCGAGCAGGAGGCGCTGGAGCGGATCGGGACGGGGGAACTGAGCGCGGGTCGGCGGAACGCGGTGAACGTGGTGACGCTGCTGGTGGCGATCGGGGGGGTGTCGTGGCTGACGATGGCGCGGGTGATCCGGGGGCAGGTGCTGAGCCTGAAGGAGCAGCCGTTCATCGAGGCGGCGCGGGCGATGGGGGCGGGGTGGGGTCGGATCTTCGGTCGGCACCTGCTGCCGAACCTATTGGGGCCGATCATCGTGTACGCGACGCTGACGGTGCCGCAGGCGATCCTGCAGGAGTCGTTCCTGAGTTTCCTGGGGATCGGGGTGAAGCCGCCCCTGCCGAGCTGGGGGAACCTGGCGGCGGAGGGTCTGGTGCAGCTGAACCCGTACGAGAGCCACTGGTGGCTGCTCTTCTTCCCGTGCCTGCTGCTGGGGCTGACGCTCCTGGCGCTCAACTTCGTGGGGGAGGGGCTGCGGGAGGCGTTCGATCCGAAGCGGGGACGACGCTAAGGTGAGGCACGGCCGATTCGGGCCGCGGATGGAGCACTCGGATGCGGAACCGATTCGGGCTGAAGGACCTGGTGCTGCTGGTGATCGTGGTGGCGACGCTGGGGAGCGTGTGGATGTCGATGGTGCAGGAGGACCGGCGCTGGAAGGAGATCGACGCCGTCGCGCGGCGGGTGCAGGCGCTGGAGCAGGGGCAGGCGCGGGTGCAGTCGACGCTGGACGGGGCGGGGTTCGGCGACCTGTCAAAGCGCCTGGGGGACCTCGGGGCGCGGCTGTCGGACGCGCTGGAGCGGGGCGTGGTGGCGGCGGGGCCCGGGTCGGGGACGAGTGGTTCGGCACGGGACACCTCGTGGGCGGTTCCGGGCGTGACGATCGAGTGGCAGGGGGCGTACGTCTTCGACAGCGACCCCGCGGCGGCGCCGGGGATGGTGCGGGGCGGGTCGTTCACGGAGGCGTTCAACGCCCAGCCCTCGACGATCGTGCCGCTGGTGTACAAGGACGTGTACGGGGCGTACGTCTTCGAGCGGATCACGGAGTACATGGCGGAGTGGGATCCGCGGACGCTGAAGCCGCGGGGCGTGCTGGCGTCGGCGTGGCAGTACGCGCCGGACGGCTCGTGGCTGCGGGTGCGCCTGCGCGACGAGGCGCGGTTCAGCGACGGGGCGCCGGTGACCGCGGACGACGTGATCTGGACGTACCAATGGACGATGAACCCGCAGGTGCAGGCCGAGCGTCCGCGGTCGCTGCTGGACTTCATCGACAGGATCGACAGGATCGACGCCAAGACGGTGGAGTTCCGGTTCAACAAGGTTCTGTTCACGAACCTCTCGGCGGCGATGGGGACGTTCCCGATCCTGCCGAAGCACTTCTACGAGAAGTTCACGCCCACGCAGTACAACCAGGCGACGGGGCTGGTGATGGGCTCGGGCCCGTTCAAGCTGGCGGCGCTGGACCCGGAGGGTCAGTGGGCGCCCGGGCAGGACGTGCGCCTGGTGCGCAACGAGATGTACTGGGGCCCCAAGCCGGTCTACGACGAGCTGCGGTTCAAGGTGGTCCGCGACGACCTGGCGCGGGCGACGGCGTTCAACAACGGGGAGTGCGACCTGACGACGCCCAGCTCGGCGCAGTTCGCGCGCCTGCGGGAGCGGGCGGACTGGCTGGCGAACAACGAAGCCCACATGTGGTACAACATCCGGGGCGGGTACAACTTCATCGGGTGGAACTGCGGGATGCGCAACGCCAGGCCCACGATCTTCGCGGACAAGCGCGTGCGGCGGGCGATGACGATGCTGCTGGACCGCGAGCTGATCCGCGACCAGCTCTTCGAGGGTCTGGCGCGGGTGGCGACGGGCCCGTTCAACCAGACGACGGCCCAGGCCAACCCGGAGATCAAGCCCTGGCCCTACGACCTGGAGGGCGCCAGACGTCTGCTCGAGGAGGCGGGGTGGACGCTCAAGCCCGGGCGCGACGTGCGCACCAACGACAAGGGCGAGGAGCTGGCCTTCGAGTTCACGTATTCCTCCGGGAGCGAGGTGACGGAGAAGCTGGGCAAGTACCTGAAGGACCAGTGCGCCAAGATCGGCGTGCGCGTGGGGGTGCGGGTGATGGACTGGTCGGTGTTCATGCAGACGGTGGACGACCGGGACTACGACGCGATGACGATGGGGTGGTCGCCCACGTCTCCCGAGAGCGACCCGAACCAGGTGTGGCACAGCCGCTACATCGAGAACCAGGGGGACAACTTCGTGCAGTGGGCCAACGCGGAGGCCGACGCGATCATCGAGTCCGGGCGGCGCGAGCTGGACGCGGAGGCGCGGATGAAGCAGTGGCACCGGCTGCACGCGATCCTGCACGACGAGCAGCCCTACACGTTCCTGGTGGAGCGGCCCTGGCTGCGCCTGGTGAGCAAGCGGGTGGGGAACTTCGTGGAGTACAGGAACGGGTTCCGCTACGGCGAGTTCTTCATGAGGAGCGGGGGCGCCCGGCCCGTCAACTGACGGGCGACTCGCCGCGAGGATCGTCCCCGCATGATCACCTACATCATCCGACGCCTGTTCCTGATGATCCCGACGGTGATCGGGATCTCGTTCCTGATCTTCATGCTGGTGGCGCTCTCGCCGGGTGGCGTGGGGGCGGCGCTGCGCGTCGCGGGGGGCGGGGCGACGGAGGCGACCAACCGCGCGGTGCAGGAGGCGTACCTGGAGGACCGGTACGGGCTGGACGCGCCGGTGATCGTGCAGTACGTGCGCTGGCTTGGGCGGATCAGCCCGATCAAGTTCGGAGCACGCGGCCAGATCATGCCCACGGGTGAGCGGGTCTCGGCGCCCAAGCCGCTGGCCGAGCCTTGGACGAGGGCGTGGCTTGGGGCGCCCCTGCCCGCCGCGCCCCGGGGAGCGGAGCCCTGGAAGGCGGGGGCGAGCGCGGAGGAGAAGTCGATCGCCTATGCGCGGGCGTCGGACGCGTACGCGCAGGACCGTGCGGCGTACGTCGCGGCCCGGACGCTGTACCGCGAGGCGCTCGGACCTTACCTGCGGTCGGTCGGGCTGTCGGGGGCGATCCGCGGCAACCGAGTGCGCGGGTCGATGCTCGCCGATCACACGCCCGACAGGGCGAGCGCGCACTGGGCGGCGATCGAGGCCGCGGGGGCGCGCATGCTGACCTCCTATCAGCGGGCGCTGGCGTCGCGGGCGGATCTTGCCGCGGCGTTCGCGGCTCGCCCCTTCCCGCAGGCGGGCGTGCCGGTGGTCCCGGGCGTGGTGAGCGTGGCGTGGCCCGACCTGGGGATGAGCTTCGCGCGGGGCCGGCCCGTGGGGCAGCTGATCGCGGCGGCGCTCCCGGTCACCATCGGCATCAACCTCATCGCGTTTCCGATCATCTACATGGTGGCGATCCCGGCGGGGATCGCGGCGGCGAACAGGGCGGGGAGGCTCTTCGACGTGGTGAGCGGGACGTTCTTCGTCGCTCTGTGGTCGGTGCCGACGGTGTGGGCGGGCGTGCTGGCGGTGGGGTTCCTTGCGAACAAGGACTACCTGGGGTGGTTCCCGGTGACGGGGCTGCACGACGCGGGGGCCGACCGCATGACCTACCTGCCCAGCCCCCGCGGCGACGGCACGTGGTCCATGGGGTACCTGGTGGACTACTTGTGGCACGTGTGCCTGCCCGTGCTGTGCCTGGTGTACGCGGGGTTCGCGGTGCTGAGCAAGCAGACGCGGGCGGCGATGCTGGACAACTTCAACGCCGACTATGTGCGCACGGCCAAGGCCAAGGGCGTGGAGGCGCGGGTGATCCTGTTCGCGCACGTCTTCCGCAACAGCCTGCTGCCCCTGATCACGATGTTCGCGAGCATCTTCCCGGCGATGCTGGCGGGGAGCGTGGTGGTGGAGCGGATCTTCGCGATCCCGGGGATGGGGAGCCTGATCCTGGAGGCGATCAACCTGAAGGACCGGGAGCTGATCCTGGCCAACGCGGTGATGATCGCGCTGGTGAACATCATGGCCCTGCTGCTGGCGGACATCCTGTACGCGGCGGCGGACCCGCGGATCTCGTACTCCTAAGGAGCAACGTCGTCGATGGGCGAGCCCGAGGTCAAGGTGGTTCGGTCGAGCATCGGGGGAGGCCCGCGGGGCACGGGCGAACCTCGCTCGGTGACGGGCGTGCAGCTGGCCCAGGGCATCGGCGTGCAGCCGGCCCGGGGCTTCTGGGCCGACGCCTGGGCCCAGGTGGTGCGGCGGAACACGGCCCGCTTTGCGCTGGCGTGGCTGACGCTCGTGGCGGCGCTTGCGGTGCTCTCGCCATTGATCGCCAACGGGCACCCGATCCTCCTGCGCGAGCTGGACGCGGACGGCAGCGTCGTCGCGGTCACCTCGCCCATGCTGAGGAACCTCTCGGCGGGCGACGTGCTGCTGGTGGTGGGTGGGCTGGCGGGGATCGGGTTTTTCGTGATGGCGCGGCGCCTGAGCCGTGCCGATCGTCTCGGGGTGGTCCTCGTCTCGTCGGTCGCGGTCGGGCTGACGTTGGCGCTGACGGCGCTGGTCTTCTCCATCCTGCGGGGGCACGGGGACGAGGGCGTGCGCGGTTGGCTGCGGTGGGGGCGCGTGGTGCTGGGGTCGGGTCTGGAGCTGTCGGCGGGTCGCCTCCTGATCGCGGGCGCGATCGCCGCGGTGTGCGCCGGGCTGGCGTGGCTGTTCCTTCCGCTGCGGCGCGGGCGCGTGGCGGTGGTTGTTCCCCTGGCGATCGTCGCGGCCCTGGTCGCGTCGACCTGGTGGGTCAAGCCGCTCCAGACGTTCGAGTACGGCGAGGCGGTGGCGGCGGGGCGTGCCAGCGCGGTCTACACGCTGATCCCCTTCTCGCCCTCGCAGCGCGACGTGCGGGGCGATCTGCTGGCGCCGGGCGGGCACGCGGGGCAGTCGCGCCGCGGCCCGGGCCGGGAGATCGTCGCGGGCGCGCCGCGGCACCTGCTCGGGACCGATTCCCTGGGGCAGGACGTGCTCAGCCAGCTGCTTCACGCGTGCCGATTGTCGATCTCGATCGGGCTGGTGTCGACGGGGATCGCGGTGATGATCGGGACGACGGTGGGCGCGACGATGGGGTATTTCGGCGGGCTGATCGACCTGTTCCTGTACCGCGTGGTCGAGGTCTTCATGTCGGTGCCGGTGCTGTTCCTGCTGATCGTGGCGGCGGCGGTGCTGCCGCGGAACACCTACGTGATGATGGCGATCATCGGGTGCGTGACGTGGACGGGGGCGGCGCGGTTCACGCGCGCCGAGTTCATGAAGCTGCGGAACCAGGACTTCGTGCAGTCGGCCCGGGCGATGGGTCTGCCGCTGCGGTCGATCCTGTTCCGGCACATGCTTCCCAACGGCGTGACGCCGGTGCTGGTGGACGCGAGCTTCGCGATCGCGGCGGCGATCCTGGCGGAGGCGACGCTGAGCTACCTGGGGCTGGGGCCGGAGGAGCAGCCCTCGTGGGGTCGGCTGCTCTCGGACGCGACCAACTCGGTGGGCGACTTCGTGTGGTGGCTGGCGATCTTCCCCGGGCTGGCGATCTTCCTGAGCGTGCTCTCCTACAACCTGCTGGGCGAGGCGCTGCGCGACGCCATCGATCCCAAGCTGAAGAAGGCGAGGGTGTGACGCCGTGACTTCCGCGACCCCGCCCGCCGCCCCCGCCGACAACGGCCCGCTGCTGAGGGTCCGCGACCTGGCGGTCAGCTTCGACAACCGCGACGGGCCGCGGATCCAGGCGGTGGACGGGGTGCACATGACGGTGCACCACCGCCAGACGCTGGCGGTGGTGGGGGAGTCGGGGTGCGGCAAGAGCGTGACGGCGATGAGCGCGCTCCAGCTCATCCCGCGCCCGCCCGGTCGCTACGACCGCGGGCGGATGGAGTTCGCCTCCAAGCGCGGCCCGGTGGACCTGGTGGCCCTGCCCGAGGCGCGGATGCGGGAGATCCGCGGCAACGAGATCGCGATGATCTTCCAGGAGCCCATGACGAGCCTGAACCCGGTGTACACGGTCGGCGATCAGATCATGGAGGCGGTGCTGCTGCACCAGGAGGTCAGCGACCGCGACGCGTTCGAGATCGCGCTGCAGGCCATGAAGGACGTGGGGATCCCGGAGGCCGAACGACGCATCAAGGGGTATCCGCACCAGTTCTCGGGGGGCATGCGCCAGCGGGTGATGATCGCGATGGCGCTGGCGTGCCACCCGCGGCTGCTCCTGGCCGACGAGCCCACGACGGCCCTGGACGTGACGATCCAGGCCCAGATCCTGGAGCTCCTGCGCGACCTGCGCGAGACCCGTGACATGGGGATGATGCTCATCACGCACGACCTGGGCGTGGTGGCGGAGAACGCGGACGTGGTGTGCGTGATGTACGCCGGTCGTGTCGTGGAGTACGCCAACGTGCTGGAACTGTTCGGCGCGCCCCTGCACCCCTACACGCGCGGGCTGCTCAACAGCATCCCCAAGCTCGGGGAGCGCCGCGAGCGACTGCTGACGATCCGCGAGATCGTGGAGAACGAGGCCGAGTTCAAGCGCCTGCCCGGGGCGCAGGGCGGCATCCGCCCCTGGTGGCCCTGGCACGACCCGCCCGCGGACCTGACCCCCCACGAGGGGCCCGCGGGGGACTACCACCTGCTGGAGGTCAGGCCCGAGCACTGGGTGGGCGTGTGGCGGACCAGGGCGATCGAGGGGCACGAGGGTCGCCTGCCGGACCTCTCCTACCGCAAGCCGCTGTCGGAGCCGGCGACGGGCGCCGCTGCGGGGTGAACCATGCGCGTGGCGATGCTGGCGGATGAACTGTTCGCGTCGCGGGAGAGCGCCCTGCTGGCCCGCCTGGCGGTCGGGCTGGTGGGCGAGGGGCTGCGGGTCGTGCACTGCCTGCACGAGCGCACCGCGGCGCTCCCGCTCGCGCCGGGCATGGAGGGCATGGCGGCGGGGGTGGTGATGATCCCGCCCGGCGGGTTGTTCACCGGGGCCCGCCCGCGGGCGGCCCGCCTCCACCGGCGCTTGGCCGAGACCTTCGGCAAGGGGCGGGCGCCGGACCTCGTGCACGTGTTCGGCGGGTCGCTGTGGCACCTGGGGCTGAGGCTGGCGGAGGAGGCCCAGTGCCCGTGCGCGATCGAGGTGTGGCGGGGCGGGCAGGTGCCTCGCGCGGCGGCGCTGGGGAGGCGCGACCACGAGCGCCCACCGCCGACCTTCTTCGCGCCCGACAAGAACCTGGAGCGGGCCCTGCTGGCGATGGAGCCGTCGCTGGCGGTCCGGGCGACGCCCTGGGGGGTGCATGCGCCCTCGGAGCTGCGCCCCATCCTGCCGAGCGGGCGCTGCTCCTCGGCGATCATGGTGGGGACCGGGCGCGACGCGCGGACGTTCAACGCGGCGTTCGAGGGGCTGGCGCAGGTCGCGTCTCGGGCCGAGGGGTTCATGATCTTCGCGGACACCCGGGCCGTGCGCAACGCCGAAACCTGGCGCCTGGCCCGCTCGCTCAGCGTGCTCGACCGCCTGTCGCTGATCGAGAACCTGGAGGCCAGGCGCGACGTGCTGCTGCACGGCGACGTCATGGTGCTCCCCGACGCCAAGGGCGAGCAGCGGACCATCCTGCTCGAGGCGATGGCGGGGGGCATGCTCGTGGTGGCGATGGCGGACCCGCTGGCGAGCACGCTCCTCCCGAACCAGACGGCCCGCCTGGTCGAGCGGGCCGACCCGCGCGAGTGGGCCGCGGCGGTCGAGGGGCTCCTGACGGACCGGGAGGGCGCGGCGGCGCTCGCGGCGTCCGCGCGGGCCTTTGTCCGGCGCGAGCGCCGGGCCAGCGACCACGTCAAGGCGGTGCTCGACGCCTACGCGTGGATGACCGCGGGCGAGCCCATCGGCGTGAGGCGGGCCGACGCGCCCCCGCGCCCCTAGGACGGTCCGGAAGGGGCCGCGGCGTTCTCGGTCGCGGCGTGTGCCCCCCGTCCAGTAATCAGGCGGGCGGCATCGCATGGGGGGTGGCGGCGGGGGCGATTGCTCGCCCTGTGCCGCGAATCCGCTTGATTCCGGCGGGGCGTAGGGCATCTTGAAGGAAGGGTCGGGGCCCGCTCAAGCCGGGCCCGCCCCCCCGGAAGGGATCGGGGCGCGGCCGCCCGCGCACGGAAGGCGAGGTACACGATGCTGATCGGAGCGGTGATGATGGTGTCGATGGCGGGCGTCGGGCTCCAGGCCGACGACCAGCGCTCGCTGGTGCTGCCCGTGGGGCGGATGGTGGCCACTCCGCGGCCCTACCCCGCCGGGCGGGCCGACGACGTGCACCGCCCCGGCTTCAACGGGCGGGTGTGGATCGGTCGCACCGCCCGCAGCCGAGAGGGCGCCGCGCCCGAGTACGCGCTGGACTGGCGCCGCCCGGGCCCGGCCGCCTACGGGGCCGCGGAAGACGACTCCTCGACCGCGTACATCCGGATCGGGCACAACATCGTCGGCATCTCCCCATGGGAGACGCAGAGCTTCTCGAGGCTGGAAGAGGGTCGGCGGCAGTGGCTCGACGAGCGCGGGTTCACCGGGGGCGTGCGCACGTTCGTGAGCGACGCCGCCCTGAGGCAGGCGGGGTCGGGAGAGGGCGTGGACGCCTCGCCCGTCGCCGTCAGGCCCGCCGCCACGGATCCTGAGCCGCTCATCATCATCGAGCTCCCCGAGGACCAGCCGCGGCAGAAGTCGCGGATGCGCGTGGACGCGGGCGAGACGCCCGCCCCGCGGATCAAGGCCATCGGCGCCAAGCCGGTGCCGACCACCGCCCATCGCCCGAGCGTCGTCCACATCCCCTCGGCGGCGTCGGAGGCGCCGCCCGACCGCCGCGTCGCCGACTCCCGAACGCGGTAGCGCCCGAGCCGGGGTGAACACCACGCCCCTGGGTCCGGCATTGGGCCGGTCCGGGGGCTTCCTTGTTGATGGGCGGACCCCGGGATTCGGTGCGGCGCCTCATCCCGGGCGTAAGGGGGCGCGGGGGCGATCACGATCACGAGCGAACAGGCGCCGCTATGCTGGGCGCGTGGCGCGGTTGCCCTTCGATCCGAAGAAGATGGAGCAGGCCCGGGGCCCGAAGGGGCCCGACGCCCCGCTGACGGTCTCGCAACTGGCCCTGCGCATCGACGGGGCCCTCAAGGCCGGGATGCCGGGGTCGGTCCGCGTCGTGGGCGAGGTCTTCGGCCTGCGCGAGCGCACGCACTGGTACTTCTCGCTCAAGGACGAGTCGGCGGTGGTGGAGTGCGTCATGTTCGCCGGCGCGGCCCGCGTGCTGGGCTTCACCCCCAGGGACGGCACCCAGGTCGTCGTCACGGGGCGGATCGACTTCTACGCCAAGGGCGGCAGGGTGTCGCTCATCGCCGAGAAGATCGAGCCCGTCGGCGCGGGGGCCCTCGAACTGCGCCTGCGCCGGCTGATCGAGGAGATCCGGGCCCTGGGGTGGCTCGACCCGGCCCGCAAGCGCAAGCCCCCGACGTTCCCGCGCCGCGTCGCCGTGATCACCAGCCGCACCGGCGCCGCCCTGCAGGACGTGCTGGCGACCATGAAGAAGCGCTGCCCGGCGGTGGGGGTGCTGGTGGTCGACGTCCGCGTGCAGGGCGTCGGGGCGGCGGACGAGATCGCCGAGGCGATCCGCCGCGTGGGCCGGCGCCACGACCGCCTGGGCGTCGACGCCATCCTCGTCACCCGCGGGGGGGGTTCGATGGAGGACCTCTGGGCCTTCAACGAGCGCGCCGTCGCCGAGGCCATCGTGACCTGCCCCATCCCGGTGGTCGCGGCGATCGGGCACGAGACCGACACCACCGTGGCGGAGCTGGTCGCCGACGAGCGCGGCGCCACGCCCACGCAGGCCGCCATGCGCCTCACGCCCGACACCGCCGCCCTGCTCCAGCAGCTCGACGCCCTGGGTCGGCGGGTCGCGGGGCAGGTCCGTCGGCACCTCTCGGCGGACCGGCGCCGGCTGGAGTCGCTCGCGGGCCGCCCCGTGCTCGCCGACCCGCGCGAACTGGTCGAGCGGGGCGCGGAGGACCTCCGCAACGCCGCGACCGGGCTGCGGGCGGGCCTGCGCGAGTGCGTCGCGCGCCAGCGCCGCCGCGTCGATCAACTGGCGCTGCGCCTGGAGCGCCAGCGCCCCGCGGCGGTGCACGCGCGCCTGGGCGAACGCGTCCGCGCCGCGGGCGAGCGCCTGCGCCGGGCCGGGCGCGTGCTCGTGCGCGAGCGGGGCCAGCGCCTGGGCGCCCTGGAGCGGCACCTCAGGGGCGTGGGCCCGATCGCCGTCCTGGAGCGGGGCTTCTCCGTCACCCTGGGCGCCGACGGCAAGGCGCTGCGGAGCGTCGCGGGCGTGGTGCCGGGCGACGTGCTCCAGACCCGGCTGGCCGACGGCTCGCTCAAGTCGATCGTGCGGGGAGACCCGGTGAGGCGCGATCGCCCGCGGGGGCGGAGCCAGACGGAGCCGCCTTCGCTGTTTGAGCCGCGGTAGTCCATCGAGGACAGGCGGGACGCCTGTCCCACCCGGACCGAGTGCCACGACTGTGCCGCTCGGGGCACAGTCGTGTCCGGCGAGGGCGCACGACTGTTCGCAGAGCCGAACAGTCGTGGCACGCTGGTGGAGGACAGGCGGGACACCTGTCCCACCCGGACCGAGTGCCACGACTGTGCCGCTCGGGGCACAGTCGTGTCCGCCCCGTGCCACGACTGTGCCGCTCGGGGCACAGTCGTGTCCGCCCCGTGCCACGACTGTGCCGCTCGGGGCACAGTCGTGTCCGGCGAGGGCGCACGACTGTTCGCAGAGCCGAACAGTCGTGGCACGCTGGTGGAGGACAGGCGGGACACCTGTCCCACCCGGGGGGAGGGGTTGATTGGACGCCGGGCGTGGGGGGCTGTACCTTGTGCTCCGTGTCCAAGCCGCCTGGGAAGCCCGAGCCGGAGAAGCCCGAGCCCTCGTTCGAGGAGGCGATCGGGCAGGTCGAGTCGATCGTGGAGCGGATCGAATCGGGGGAGGTGGGGCTGGAGGCGTCGATCGCCGAGTTTGAGCGGGCCATGGGGCTGCTCAAGCGGTGCCGCGAGGTCCTCAAGCGGGCCGAGCAGCGCGTGGAGGAGCTCGGCGGGCAGTTGTCGGACCTGGATGGGGACGACCCGGAGCGGTAAGGCCGATGGACCGGCTGGCGATGCTTCAACTCCTGCTGGCGGCGGTGCAGTTGGGCTTCGTGTTCGCCGTGGGGGCGTGCATCGGGTCGCTGGTGAACGTGCTGGCTTACCGCCTGCCGCTGGGGATGTCGGTGGTGACGCCGCCCTCGCGCTGCCCCTCGTGCCAGACCAAGCTCACGTGGCGCGAGAACATCCCGATCCTGGGGTGGGTGATCCTGCGGGGCAAGTGCCGGTTCTGCAAGGCCCGGATCTCGCCGGAGTACCCCCTGATCGAGCTGCTCGTGGCGGTGCTTCTCGCCGGGCTCTTCGCGCTGTGGTACCTGACGCCCGTCAACGCGACGTTGGTGGGGGTGCCGGTAGGCGAGATCGCGCCGGAGTGGGCCCGGTCCGGGCTGGGGCTGACGTGGCCCATCTTCACGGTGTTCCTGGCGCTGGCGGCGTGCCTGGTGGCCATGACGCTGGTCGACGCCAAGACCTTCACGATCCCCCTGGTGCTGACGTGGACGCCGGCCCTCGTCGCCCTGGCCTTCCATCCCCTGTGGGCGGGCTGGGTGCAGTGGAAGCACGGGGCGCTGTGGTCGCGGGCGCCGGGGTGGACGTGGGCGATCGCATCGCCCGGATCGGCGGGTGGTGGGTGGGTGGGGGCATCCCTCGGGGGCATCGCGGGGCTGGTGATCGCCAACGTCCTGCTCGAGCGGGGCCTGATCCGGCGGAGCTTCGCCGACTACGAAGAGTGGGAGAAGAAGGCCCGCGAGGCGGCGACCGCGCCGCCCCCGGGGCCGGGCGCGTCTCCCCCGTTCGAGCCGGTCTCGCCCTCGGGCGACGCGCCGCCGGCGGCCGTCCCCCTCGGGTCGGCGCCCGAATCGCGCGACCTGCCGGTGGTGGGCGTCGCCCCGGCGGATCGGCCCGGAGCGGACGACCCGACGCAGTTGTGGATCCGCTACCCGCACGCCCGGCGGGAGATGCTCAAGGAGATCGTGTTCCTGGCCCCGTGCCTGGCGCTGGCGGTCGGGGGCGGGGCCCTGGCCCGCTGGCTGGCGGGGCCCTGGCTCTTCGATTTCGAGGCCAATCGGTTCGTGCCCTCGGTTGCGGTGCCGCTCTGGCTGGACGTGCTGGCGGGCGTGCTGATGGGGTACCTGATCGGCGGGGGCGTGGTGTGGGCGGTGCGGATCGCCGGGTCGCTGGCGTTCGGCAAGGAAGCGATGGGCCTGGGCGACGTGCACCTGATGGGCGCGGTGGGGGCGTGTTTGGGATGGATCGATTCGGCGCTGGCGTTCTTCGGCGCGGCGTTCGTGGCGCTGGCGTGGGCGCTGGGCAGCCGCGTGACCTCGGGGCGGATGCGCCGGGCCATGCCCTACGGCCCGTTCCTCGCGGCGGCGACGCTGCTGGTCCTGCTCGCCAAGCCCTGGATCGAGCGGGGGTTCTCCGCGATGCTCCCGGGGCTGGGGCCGATCAGCCTGCCCTGACGCGAATCGAGCGCGCCCGGGCGTGTTGTTTGTGGACCGGGAGCGGGGACACCCGATACATTTGCGGCAAGCCGGGCGCGGACGGCGCGGTCCGTCCAGCCTCGGTCGCGGGCTAGAGACAGAAGGGGACGGCTATGGCGATCGCGAATCTCGCGGTGACTCGGGTGTTGGGCGTGATCGTGGCGGGCGTGCTCGCCGCGAGCGTCGTGGGCTGCGGCGTGAACAAGAAGGAGCACGAGGCCCTCAAGCAGGAGGGGGTCGAACTCCGCGAGCGACTGAGCTCGCTGGAGCAGCAGCAGGCGGAGGCGGCCGCCCGCGAGGCCGAACTCCAGCGCCAACTGGGCGACAAGGACACCCAGATCAGCGCCCTGCAGACCCAGGTCCAGAACCGACCCGCGGCGCCCGCCGACTGGGGCCGCGACTCGGCGCCGGCACGCGAAGAGGTCATCACCATCGCGGGCGACGTGGCCTTCGCGTCGGGGTCGGTCACGCTGACGGCGGCGGCCAAGCGCGAACTGGACACCATCGCCAGCCGGCTCAACAGCCGCTACTCCGGGCGGACGATCCGCGTCGAGGGGCACACCGACAGCGACCCGATCCGCAAGAGCAAGTGGGGGACCAACGAGGCCCTCAGCCAGGCCCGGGCCGAGTCGGTCGTGGCCTACCTGACCAGCAAGGGCGTCTCCAGCAGCCGACTCTCCGCGGTCGGCATGGGCAGCGCCAAGCCCAAGCGGACCAAGGGCGAGAGCCGCCGCGTTGAGATCCACGTCCTGGGGCGCTGAGCCGGGAGCCTCCGGCAAGCCGCGCGGGCGACTCCCGGGGCCGCCCGCTTTGACTTCCGCCCCGGCCCACCGCATTCAATACGGGGTGACCGGGAGACGTTCACCATGAAGGGCCCGATCCTCGGCATCGCGCTGCTCGCGCTCGCCTTGGGGTCTCCGAGTCCCCTCGGGGCCGCGCCCGGGCAGCCCCCGACGATCGCCGCCGATCGGCCCCGGGATCTCCTGCTGGCGATCGCGGCCCGGCCCGGGTTCACGACGCTGTCGCGGGCGATCGAGGCCGCCGGGCTGGCCGCGGCGCTGCGGGGGCGGGGCCCGTTCACGCTGCTGGCCCCGAGCGACGAGGCCTTCGGGAAGCTCCCCCACGACGAGCTCAAAGCCCTCTTCCGCCCGGAGCAGAAGGCCCGGCTCGCCGCCATCCTCAAGTACCACCTCGTCTCCAGCCGCATCGACGCGGACGGCCTGTCCGGTTCACGCGCGATCGAGACCGTCAACGGACAGCGCGTGCGCGTGTCGGCCGCGGACGGCGTGGTCCGGGTCAACGAGGCCCGCGCGGCATCGCCCCAGTTCGAGGCGGACAACGGCGTGGTGCACGCCCTTGACGCCGTGCTCATGCCCGAGGAGCGGACCGTCGTCCAGGTGCTGCGGGGCGGGGGGCGGCACGGCGAGTTCCTGTCGCTCCTGGCCGCCGCCGATCTGCTTGATTCCCTGGGGGCGGAGGGACCCATGACGGTCTTCGCCCCAACGGACGACGCGTTCGCCGCCTTCGGGGCCGGCCCGCTCGCCGCGCTCAAGGCCGATGGCGACGCGCTGAGGCGGCTGGCCCGGAACCACGTCCTGGGCGACCGACGGGCCTACCTCGATGCGGACCGGGAATCGCGACCCTTGGCCACAGCCAGCGGGGCGAAACTGACACTGTTGTTTCGAGATGAAAGGGCGATCGTGGCGGGCGTGACCGTACGCACGCCGAACATTGAGGCGTCAAACGGCGTGGTGCACGTCGTTGACTCGGTCCTGGCTCCCTAGCGGACCAGCCCGGGCGGCGTCGGTCTGGCGATCACCCTATCCGATCGACCGGCCGCCGCGTCGAGATGGGGCCCCGAGTCCAATAAGAAAAACAACGGGGAAGCCGGGGTTTCTACGCAGAAACGCTTGACCGTCCACGTGGTTCTGGTATGCTGGGCGTGATTGGAGGATCCCGGCGGGAGCGAAAGCTCCGAGCTGCGGGCTTGTCCCGGCCGCGTCGGTCGGGCGGCGAGGAGAGAGACAACCTCGCCGACAGGACGTGTTGTCATTGGGCCCGCACCGGTGGTGCGTGCCGTGAGGGTTCGGCCCGTGTCGCGGGCCCAAGTGAGGAGAAGAGCATATGAAGAATGTCCTGATTCTGGCCGTTGTGGCTGGCACGGCGGGCTCGGCGATCGCCGCGCCCCTGTACAGCAACCGCGGCGGCACGGCGTCGCCCACGATGATGGGCCTGTCGACCGGCCCGCTCACGGGCAGCGGGGTGGCCGCGCCCGCCGGGTTCGAGTGGTCCGAGTGCCAGAACGACGGCGCCGGCACCGCCAACACGGTCGCCGGGTTCACCAGCAGCCCGTCGGGCACGACCGGCGCCTTCCGCCTCGCCGATGACTTCACCGTCACCGGCCCGGGCTGGAGCCTGACTGGCCTGCGCGTCTTTGGCTACCAGACCGGCTCGCTTCCGACGGCGACGCCGATCACCGGTGGCAGCGTGAACATCTGGGACGGCGATCCCAGCCTCGTCACGTCGTCGGTCGTCGCGACGGGCGCGTTCGCGGGGATGAGCAACACCAACCTCTACCGCGTCTTCAGCACGACGACCCCGCCCCCGGGCTCAGCTCCGGGCACCACGCGCCTCATCCGCGCCATCGACTTCACGCTGTCGGTGTCCCTCGCCCCCGGCACCTACTGGATCGACTTCCAGCTCGTCCCGGTCAGCGGCTCGATCTTCACGCCCCCGCAGACCGAGCCTGGCACCCGCGCGTTCGTCACGGGCTCCAACGCCAAGCAGCGGACGACGACGGGTTGGGTCAACATGATCGACACCGGCAACCCCGCCGCGGGCCCCGACGTCGCCCAGGACCTGCCCTTCCTGCTCGACGGCACGATCATCCCGGCCCCCGGCGCCTTGGCGCTCCTGGGCCTGGGCGGGCTGATCGCCGGGCGTCGGCGTCGGTAAGTCACACGGCACCCGGCCCGCCGTCCTGACGCGCGCCGGGCGCAGAACCTGAATCGAGGCCGCCCGCGGTTCGCCGCGGGCGGCTTTGTTTTCTGGCGCGGGGTCGCCGCGTGCCGACGCGGATACAATCCGCCCGACTGGGCGATTGGCGCAGTTGGCTAGCGCGCATGCATGACACGCATGAGGTCACTGGTTCGAGTCCAGTATCGCCCACTTCCGCGGCTGGTGCCGCGGGTGACCGACGCACGGCGCCGGATGGTCGGCGGCATGGGGTCGGCGCAAGACCGCGATCACGTCCAAGGGCTTTTCGGCGTGCGAGGGCGGCAGGGCCTCGGGGCGGTGGGTCGCGCCGGGCGGCGCGCGGGCATGGAATCGGCGAAACAGGACACTATACTCGCCAATAGGGCGCGGGCGGGTTTGTCAAGCGTAGAGGGGAGTCTCGATGATCCGATCTGTTCCACCGACCGCCAGCGGGGGGCTGCGCCGTCGGGCTCGGCTGGAGTTGAAGAGGCCGGTGCCGACGGACATCGCGATCGCCCAGGCCGCGACACCGCGTTCGATCGCGGAGTTGGCCGACGAGCTCGGGATTCGGCCCGACGAGCTCGAGCCCTACGGGCACACGAAGGCGAAGGTGCGCCTGAGCCTGCGGGATCGGCTGGCGCCGGAGCGGAGCGGGAGGTACGTGGTGGTGACGGCGATCACGCCCACTCCCCTGGGCGAGGGCAAGACCACGGTGACGGTGGGGCTGTCGCAGGCGATCGGGGCGCACCTGGGCAAGCGTGTGTTCACGTGCATCCGGCAGCCCTCGATGGGCCCGACGTTCGGGATCAAGGGCGGGGCCGCGGGCGGGGGGTACGCCCAGGTGATCCCGATGGAGGACTTCAACCTCCACCTGACCGGCGACATCCACGCGGTGACGGCGGCGAACAACCTGCTGGCGGCGGCCCTGGACGCGCGGCTGCTCTACGAGGAGACGCATCCGGACGATCGGCAACTGATGGCGGCCCAATGCCGCAAGGACGCGGAGGGGCGCCCGATCCCGGCGGCCCACCACGGGCGGCGGATGGCGCGGCTGGGCGTGGCGGCGTCGCCCTTGGACGCCCTGACGGACGGGCAGGTCCGGTCGGTCTTCCGGCTCGACCTTGACGCCGAGTCGATCACGTGGAACCGGGTGCTGGACGTCAACGACCGCGTGCTCCGCCGCATCCAGGTGGGGCTGGGGCCCGAGGAGAACCGCCCCCGGTCGACGGGGTTCGACATCACGGTGGCGAGCGAGGTGATGGCGGTGCTGGCGCAGAGCGTCGGTCTCGAGGACCTGCGGGCGCGGCTGGCGCGGATGGTGGTGGGGCTGGACCGCTCCGGGCGCCCCGTCACGGCGGACGACCTGGGGGCGGCGGGGGCGATGACCGTCCTGCTCAAGGACGCGATCATGCCCAACCTGATGCAGACGATCGAGGGCACGCCGGTCTTCGTGCACGCGGGCCCCTTCGCCAACATCGCGCACGGCAACTCCTCGATCGTGGCGGACCAGATCGCGCTGAAGCTGGCGGACTACGTGGTGACGGAGGCGGGCTTCGGGTCGGACATCGGGTTCGAGAAGTTCGCGAACGTCAAGTGCCGCACGAGCGGGCTGGCGCCGCACTGCGCCGTGGTGGTCGCGACCGTGCGGGCGCTGAAGATGCACGGCGGGGGCCCCAGGGTCGTCGCGGGCAAGCCGCTGGACGCCGCGTACACGAGCGAGAACATCGCCCTCGTCGAGGCGGGGGCCGCGAATCTCGAGCGGCACGTCCGGAACGTGCGGAGCTACGGCATCCCGGTGGTCGTCGCCATCAACGTGTTCGCGACGGACACGGAGGCGGAGATCGAGGCGGTGCGCCGGGCGGCGCTGGCGGCGGGGGCGTCGGCGGCGCTGCGGACCAGCGTGTGGGCGGACGGCGGGCTGGGGGCCCGCGAGCTGGCCGAGGCGGTGGTCGCGGCGTGCGACACCCCGAGCCAGTTCCGCCACCTCTACCCGCTCGACGCGACGATCGAGCGGAAGATCGAGACGATCGCGGGCACGTACGGGGCGTCGGGCGTGGACTACACCCCCGAGGCGCGGACGAAGATCGAGCGGTTCGCGAGCCTGGGGTTCGGCAACCTGCCGATCTGCATGGCCAAGACGCACCTGTCGTTTTCGGACAACCCTGACCTGAAAGGGGCGCCGACGGGGTTCCGGATCACGATCCGCGACATGAGGGCGTCGATCGGGGCGGGGTTCCTGTATCCCCTGGTGGGGTCGATGCGGACGATGCCCGGGCTGCCGCCGCGGGCGGCGTTCGTCGACGTGGACATCGACCCCGCGACGGGGCGGGTCGTGGGCCTGTTCTGACGCGGGATCGGCCGGATCGCGGGCCCGAGCGCCCTGTCGCGCCAACGATCATGGGCGGCGGGCGTGGCCCGCCACGAGACCGGAGGTCCCATGAGCACCCGCGCCCGAGCCTTCCGCGCCACCCACGCCCCGGACGGCGCGCTGTCGCCGGTGCTCCCGGAGTTCCATCGGGCGTTGGGCGAGCCCGGCGGGACGTCCCCGGCGTCGCTGCGGGCCTTGGCGCGGAGGGTGAGCCTCCCGGTGGCGGCGGTCCGCGGCGCGCTGTCGTCGTTCGATGACGTGAAGGTGCCGCGGGGGGCGATCCGCGTGTGTGCCGGCACGTCGTGCGCGCTGGCGGGGGGCGGCGAGGTCGCCCGCGAGGTCGAGAAGCACGGGGCGTGCCATCCGGTGTATTGCCTGGGGTACTGCGACCGCGGCCCCAACGCGATGACGCCCGGGGGCGCGATCGTGGCGGACCTGTCGGTCGGCACCGTGCCGAGGCTGTGGGAGGGCGAGCCACCGCACCCGGCGCCGGCGTCGGTGCGGTGCGTGGCCCGGCACGCGGTGGCGACGTCGCGGCTGCTGGCGGGTGCCCGCGCCCCCGAGGAAGCCCCCGAGTACGCCGGGCTGCGGGCCGCTTTGGGCCGCAGCCCCGAGGGTGTCGTGGAGGCCGCGCTGGCGTCCGGCCTTCGCGGGCGCGGGGGCGCGGCGTTCGCGGCGGGGAAGAAGTGGCAACTGGCGGCCCGGGCGGGCGGCTCGCCCAAGTTCGTCGTGGCCAACGGCGACGAGGGCGACCCTGGGTCGTACATCGATCGCGAGCTGATGGAGGGCGACCCGCACGCGATCCTGGAGGGGATGGCGATCTGCGGGCACGCGATCGGCGCCTCGCGGGGCATCGTCTTCATCCGGTCGGAATACCCGGTGTCGGTGGACGTGATGACCCGGGCCATCGACGCGGCCCGCAAGGCCGGCGCCCTGGGGCCCGACGCGCTGGGGCGCGGCAAGCCCTTCGACGTCGAGGTCGTGTGCGGCATGGGCTCGTACGTCTGCGGGGAGGAGACGGCGCTGCTGGCGGCGATCGAGGGGATGCGGGGCGAGGTGTGGCCCAGGCCGCCCTACCCCGTCGAGGCGGGGGTCTACGGCAAGCCCACGGTGGTGGCGAACGTCGAGACGCTGGCCAACGTGCCCTGGATCATGAGCCACGGTGCCGCGGCGTACGCCAGGATGGGCACGCGCGAGAGCGCCGGCACCAAGCTGCTGTGCTTCGACCGCGGGTTCGCCAGGCCCGGCATTGTCGAGGTCGAGTTCGGCGTGACGCTGCGGTCGGCGATCGAGGAGCTGGGCGGCGGGGGCGCGGGCGGGCGGCCGCTCGAAGCCGTGCTGCTCGGCGGGCCCATGGGCAGCATCGTGACGCCCGACCAGTGGGACGCGCCGGTGTGCTTCGCGGCGATGGGGCGGCGGGGGATCAACCTCGGGCACGCGGGGCTGGTGGCGATCCCCGCGCCGGCGGACTGGGGCGCGATCCTGCGGCACCTGCTCGCGTTCATGCGCGACGAGTCGTGCGGCAAGTGCGTGCCGTGCCGGCTGGGCACGCTCCGGGCCGGCGAAATGGCGCACGCGGGGCTGACCGACGGGGCCCTGCCGCGGTTCCGGCGGATCATGTCGCTGATGAAGGAGGCCAGCCTGTGCGCCTTCGGGCGCGAGACGCCCGGCCCGGTCAACACGATCCTCGACCGGTTCGGGGATCGGATCCTCGGGGAGGTGTCGGCGTGACCACCAAGGCCGCAACCACCGCCACGATCGACGGACGCACGGTCGAGGTGATCGGCGGGGACACGATCCTTGCGGCGGCGGCCCGGGTCGGGATCCCGATCCCCACGCTCTGCCACGCCCCGGGGCTGGAGCCCGAGGGCGGCTGCCGCATGTGCCTGGTCGAGATCGACGGGCAGCGGCCCCAGGCGGCGTGCCACACGCCCATCTCCCCGGGGATGAGCGTGCGGACCGCGACGCCGCACCTGGGCCGGGTGCGGCGCGACCTGCTGGAACTGACGCTGTCGGCCCTGCCGGCGGGCGCCTGCACGCCGCGCGAGGACGGGACGCGGTTCGAGCGGCTCCTCGCCGAGCACGGGGTCGGGTCGTGCGAGTTCGGGCACCACGCCGAGCGCAAGCCCCTCGACGACAGCCATCCCTACATGCGCTTCGACCGCGACAGGTGCATCGCGTGCCGGCTGTGCCTCAATGCCTGCGAGCGGGTGCAGGGGCAGTTCGTCTACGCGATCGAGGGACGCGGGGGGCGTTCGCGCCTGGTCTTCGGTCCCGGCGAGCGCTTCGCCGAGAGCGACTGCGTCTCGTGCGGCGCGTGCGTCGACGAGTGTCCGACAGGGGCCGTCACCGATCGTGATCGGCTGGCCAGGGCCGATCAGGCCCGCGCGACCGACTCGGTGTGCGGGTACTGCGGCGTGGGGTGCCGGACGCGGGTGGAGTCGTCGGGGGACCTGGTGCTGCGGATCGAGGGGGTGCCGGGGGCGGCGGTGAACGACGGGCACCTGTGCGTGAAGGGGCGCTACGCCCACGCCTACCACCGCTCGAAGGACCGGCTGACGACGCCGCTGCTGCGCGAAGGGTCGGGCGACTTCAGGCCCGTGTCGTGGGCGGAGGCGATCGACTTCGCCGCGCGTCGCCTGGTGGAGATCCGCGACCGCTCCGGGCCCGACGCGCTGGGAACGATGACGTCGGCGCGATCGACCAACGAGGCGGCGTACCTGCTGCAGAAGCTCTTCCGCAGCGTGATCGGGACGAACAACACCGACTGCTGCGCCCGCGTGTGCCACTCGTCGACCGCGGTGGCGCTGGGGATGGTCACCGGCACCGGGGCCGCCACCGCGTCCTACGCCGACCTGGAGGAGACGGGGCTCATCGTGATCGCGGGGGCCAACCCCACCGAGGCCCACCCGGTGATCGGGGCCCGCATCAAGCAGGCGGTGCTGCGCGGGGCGGCCCTGGTGACGATCGACCCGCGCCACATCGAGCTGTCGCGGTACGCGGCGGTGCACCTGCCCCTGTGGCCCGGCGGCAACGTCGCCCTGTTCAACGCCCTCGCCAAGGTCATGGCCGAGGAGGGGCTCTACGACCGCGACTACGTCGCGGAGCGGTGCGAGGGCTTCGAGGAGTTCTCCGGGTTCCTCGCGGCCCAGTCGCTCGACGAGCTGGCGACGATTGCGCGAATCCCCGCCGAATCCATCCGGAAGGCGGCCCGCCTGATCGCGGCTCGGGGCCCCGGCGTCTTCGTCAGCGGCCTGGGTCTGTCGGAGCAGACGCAGGGCGTTGCGGGGGTGATGGCGTACGCCAACCTGGCGATGCTCAACGGCGCGCTGGGGCGGCGCGGCTCGGGAATGCTGCCCCTCCGCGGGCAGAACAACGTCCAGGGCGCCGCCGACATGGGCTCGCAGCCCTACTCGCTCCCCGGGTACATGAAGCTGGGCGACACGGAGGTGCGCCGGCGCCTGGACCAGCTCTGGGGCGCCGCCCCGCCCACCCAGCCGGGCAAGACCATCCCCGAGATGTACGACGCGGCGATCGCCGGTTCGCTCCGGGCCCTGTGGATCCAGGGCGAGGACGTGGTCCAGAGCGACCCGAACACCGACAACGTCCTCAAGGCCCTCAAGTCCCTCGGCCTGCTCATCGTGCAGGAACTCTTCATGACCGACACGGCTAGGCTGGCCCACGTCGTCTTCCCGGCCGCGTCGGTGCTCGAGCAGGAGGGCACGTTCACCAACGGCGAGCGGCGCATCCAGCGCGTCATGCCCGCCGTCGCCCCGCCCGGGTCGGCCCGCCCGGACTGGGAGGTCATCCGCGACGTCGCGGTCGCCATGAAGGGGCTGGGGGCGTCGTGGAAGTACCGGACGCCCGCCGACGTGATGGACGAGCTGGCCCGCGTGGTGCCGCACCTCTTCGGCGGCGTGTCGTACGACCGGCTCGGGGGCGATGGGCTGCAGTGGCCCTGCCCCGCGCCCGGGCACCCGGGCACGCGCACGCTGCACGAAGGGACCTTCGTGCGCGGCAAGGGCGCGTTCATGAGCGTCGACTACGCCCCGCCGCAGGACGCCACGAGCGAGCAGTACCCCTTCGTGCTCATCACGGGGCGCGTGCTCGACCACTACAACGTCGGCACGATGACCCGGCGCACGCCCAACAGCCGGCTCGTCGGGAAGGACTACCTGGAGATCCACCCGGCGGACGCCGCCCGTCTTGGGATCGAGGACGGTTCGCCGGTGCGGGTCCGGAGCCGCTGGGGCCAGGCCGTGGCTCCGGCGCGGGTCTCGCGGCGGATGCTCCCGGGCACGAGCTTCCTGACGTTCCACTTCCCCGAGACCCAGACCAACCGAGTCGTGGGCCCCTGGACCGACCCCACCAGCAAGTGCCCGGACTACAAGGTGGTCGCGGTCGGGCTGGCGCCGGCCTGAGGCCCGATGCGCTCCGGGTGGGCGTACACGTTGAAGCGGCCGGGGCGCAGGAACCCGATCAGGGTCACGTTGGCCTCCTCCGCCAGGTCGATGGCCAGCGACGACGGGGCCGAGACCGCGGCGACGATGGGCACCCCCGCCGCGACCGCCTTCTGCACCACTTCGAAGGACGCGCGCCCGCTCACCAGGAGCAGGTGCTGGGACAGCGGCAGCCGCCCCTCGCGGAACGCGTGCCCGACGACCTTGTCCACCGCGTTGTGCCGACCGATGTCCTCGCGGGCCGCCAGCAGGTCCCCGCGCGGGCCGAAGAGCCCCGCCGCGTGCAGCCCGCCCGTGCGGTCGAACGTGGCCTGAGACGATCGGAGCGCGTCGACCAGCCCAAGGATGAGCGCCTCGGGGACCCGGGGACCGGGGGCCACGGCGGGGCATCGCCGCCGCACCGCGTCGATCGTCGAGGCGCCGCACACCCCGCAACTGGACGAGGAGAAGAGGTGCCTGCTGAGGCGGGCCGGGTCGGCTTCCACGCCCGGCACGGTGGACACGTCGATCATGTCGCCCCGGGCGCGATCGCCCCGCCGGACCCGGGCGACATCCTCCGGGCGCGCGAGCACCCCCTCGGAGACCAGGAGACCCAGGGCGAGTTCCTCGTCGTGCCCGGGGGTGCGCATGGTCACGCCCACGCCGCGACCGTTGACCCGGATCTCGAGGGGCTCCTCTCTCGCGACGTCGTCGGCCTCGGGGCCGCCCCGCGTGGAGGGCTCGAAGCGCCAGACCCGGTGCTGTTGGCTCCCATGCGTCACGGCGGGAGAGCGTAGTGCGCCCGGGCGTGTGGCCCCGAGATGGACGTAGGATCGACCCCCCGCAGGAGGCCCCCGATGTCGGTCCAGAAGGCGCTCGATTGGCTGTCCCGGAACGAGAAGGCGTCGCTCGACCGCCTGATCGACTGGCTGCGGATCCCCAGCATCAGCACGGACCCGGCCTACCGCGAGCAGACGGCGGCGGCGGCGGCGTGGTGCGCCGACGCCCTCCGCGAGTGCGGGTTCGACGTCGAGATCCACCCGACCGGCACGCGCGAGTCCCCCGGTCACCCGATCGTGCTGGCGAGCACGCCGGGCGACGCGACCTACAAGGGCCCGCACGTGCTCTTCTACGGGCACTACGACGTGCAGCCCGTGGATCCGATCGACCTGTGGGAGAGCCCGCCCTTCGAGCCGGTCCTGCGTGACCCGCGCGCGGGCGAGGAGGGCGGTCGGCGGATCGTCGCCCGCGGCGCCGTCGACGACAAGGGCCAGGTGATGGGCTTCCTCGAAGCCATGCGGGCGTGGAAGGACGCCACGGGCAAGCCGGCGGGCGGGGCCCGGTTCACCGTCCTCATCGAGGGCGAGGAGGAGTGCGGCTCGGTCCACCTCGACGCCTTCCTCGACAAGCACAAGCCCGCCCTCAAGCGCTGCGACGTCTGCCTGATCTCCGACACCGGGATGCTCGGGCGCGACAGGCCCGCGATCACCTACGGCGTGCGCGGTCTGGCGTACACCGAGGTCGTCCTGCACGGGGCTAACCAGGACCTGCACTCGGGGCTGTGGGGCGGTCGCTGCCCCAACCCGATCACGGAGCTGACCCGCGTCCTGGCCCAGCTCCACGACAGGAAGCGCCGCGTCACGATCCCCGGCTTCTACGACGGCGTCGTGCCCATCGGCGCCAAGGAGCGGGCCAACTGGAAGGCCCTGAAGTTCAACGCCAGGGCGGCCCTGAAGAAGATCGGGCTGGGGCCGTCGGCGGACATCGGCGAGGCCGGGTACACCGCGATGGAGCGGGAGTGGGGGAGGCCGACGGCGGAGATCAACGGCATCGTGGGCGGGTACACGGGCAAGGGCGCCAAGACGGTGATCCCCAGCCGCGCCAGCGCCAAGGTGAGCTTCCGGCTCGTCGCCGACCAGGACCCCAGGGAGGTCACGAAGATGTTCTTCAAGTGGTGCAAGGAGCGCACGCCTCCCGGCTGCCGGTGGGAGCTGATCGACCACCACGGCGGACACGGCGTGACGACGCCGATCGACAGCCCGGCGATGCGGGCGGCGACGCGGGCGCTCAAGTCGGCGTCGGGCAAGGCGGCGTCGCTGATCCGCAGCGGGGGCTCGATCCCCGTGGCCGGGTCGCTCAAGACGCGGCTGGGGATCGACACGATCTTCATGGGCTTCGGGCTGGATGACGATCGCGTGCACTCGCCCAACGAGAAGTTCGAGACCGACTGCTTCACGCTGGGGACGCGGAGCCACGCGCACTTCGTGGGCGAACTGCTGTCGATGGGCGGGTGAGCTAGGCGGCGGGGCGGGCCGGCTCGTCCTCGACGACGTCGACCCCGACGACCTCGTCCGCCTGGGCGCCCCGCCTGACCCGCCGGTAGAAGTCCACGCGGAGGGAGGCGACCCGGACCTTCAGGTCGTGGTCGGACGTCTTGTTGCGGATGCCGGCCGCGGTGGCGTAGAGGACGACCAGGGCCCCTCCGGCGATGACCGCGAGGATCAGCAGCGTGGCCATGGAATCCGCGGTGGGCATGGGATCTGGATCGGCGGCGGAACCCCCCCGCTTGACCGCCAGTAGAATCTCCGGTCCGAGAAGCACGATCGGCGGCCTGACTTGGAGGGCGCGGTGTTGCGAACGACGTGGGTGGTGCTGGCCCTGGCGATGCTCTTCGGCGCGCCGATCGCGGACGCGGCCCAGGGCCCGGCCCCGGGCGAGGTCCAGGTCGAGCTGGAGCGCTTCGGCGTGGGTGGAGCGCCCCGCGCGGGCGACTGGGTCGGGATCCGCCTCCGCGTGCTCGACGGCGCGCCCCGCCAGCGCGACGTGCTGGTGCGGCTGTCGTTCCGCGACGCCGACGGCGATCAGGCGGTGATCCAGCGCAACCTCACCCTCAACCCGGGCGTGTGGCAGAGCCTCTGGCTCTACGCCCGCCTCCCCTTCGGCTTCGGAGCCACCGACATCGTGCCCGCGACGGTCCACGAGGCCGTCGAGGCCGACGCGGCCGACCCCGCCGCGGCCGGCACCGGACAGAAGCCAGGCCGACTGCTGGGGCGGGCGCTCCTGAGCCTCCGCGGGGGCACCCAGACCGTCCTCGCCCCGCAGGTCGGCCTGATGGGCGTGGTGGGGGCGTCGCCCATGGGGCTGCGCATCTACTCGCTCCGCGACGGTGCGGGCGAGTGGGCCCTGCTCGGGCACGAGGCCACCGAGGTGGTCGGGTTGACGCCGGGCGAGGTGCCGGACCGGTGGTTCGGGCTCGCGCCCTTCGAGGCCCTGGTCTGGGGCGCGGGCGATCCCTCGGAACTGCGGGGCGAGCGGGCCGCGGCGGTCGTCGAGTGGGTCCGTCGCGGCGGGCACCTCGTGGTCGTGATGCCGCCCGTGGGGCAGACCTGGACCAGCCGCGAGAGCAACGAGTTGTACGAACTGCTCCCGTCGGTGCGCATCACGCGGCGCGAGGGCGTGGACCTGAGGCCCATGGCGGCGATGTTCCAGAAGGCGGCGACGAGCCCGGCCCCGCGCGTGCTGCCGGCCTCCGCCGTGCTCCACGTGTTCGACCCGGCCCCCGACGCCCCGCCGGGCGAGGCGGTGCCGATCCTGCGCACGCCCGACGGAGCCGTCGTCGTGGTGCGGCGACTGGTGGGCGCGGGGGCGGTGACGCTGGTCGGGTTCGACCTCTCGCACCGCGCGTTCACCCAGCTGGATGCGCTGGACGCCGACGTGTTCTGGCACCGCGTGCTGGGGAAGCGCGGCGACCTGCGGTCCCGCGATGAGATCAAGCAACTCGAAGGCCCGCCCGAGAACTGGGCGATCGGCAACCGCCAGCCCGTCCCGCTGGACGCCGACCTGGGAGACGAGATCGCCAAGTCGGGGTCGTCCGCCGCGGGCGTGATGATCGGCTTTGTGGTCTTCATCCTGTATTGGCTGCTGGCCGGGCCGCTGGGGTACGTCGCGCTGAAGTCGCGCGGGTGGCAGCGGCACGCGTGGGCGGCGTTCGCGGCGACGGCGGCGGTGTTCACGGCGGTCGCCTGGGGCGCCGCCACCGCCCTGAGGCCCCACACGCCCAGGGCCCTGCACGTCACGCTGCTGGACCACGTCTACGGCCAGCCCGTGCAGCGGGCCCGCGCCTGGATGAGCGTGCTGATCCCCAAGTACGGCTCGGCGACGCTCGCGGTGGGTGCGCCCGACGCGTCGGGCGGCCTGCGCGGGCCTCAGAACACGATCGCGACCTGGGAGCCGCCCCGCACCGCCGCGAGCGGGAGCGTCACCTTCCCCGACGTCCGCCCCTACGTCATCGACGCCCGCGCCCAGGGCGCCATCCGCGTGCCGGCGCGAGCGACGGTGAAGCACGTGCAGGCCGACTGGTCGGGCGGCCCCGCGTGGAGCATGCCCAGGCCCGTGCCCCCCGACGGCGGGTCCGGCGCCGCCCAGATCGCCTTCGCCGCGCCCAACGATCGGGGGCAGATTGTCCATCGGCTCGACGGCGTGCTGATGCACCAGCTCCCCGGCACGCTGTCGGACGTCGTGATCATCGTGGTCGAGGGGCAGCGCGACTACCGCCCGCTGCCGGCGGGGATCACCCGCCTGGGTGCCGATCGCCCCCCGCTCCTGGCCCAGGCCTTCGCGTACCGATTGGCGCACGAGTGGGCGCCCAGCGAACCGCTCGACCTGGCCCTGGCGACGCAGCGCCAGCGGCAGAGCGAGGACTACTCGGCCGACGCGTTGCTCCGCGCGCTGGTCAATGCCGCGAGCCGGGCCGACCAGTTCACGCCGGGGCGACCCCACCCGCAGAGCCTGCCCGATCGCCTGCTGGCCCTGTCGCTGTTCCCGCAGCTGGACCCGCCCGATTACCGCGATCGGACGCTGACCCAGCACGTGGCGGTGCAGCGGCGCACGACGCACACCTACGACCTGGGGCGGTGGTTCACCCAGCCGTGCCTGATCGTCATCGGGCACCTGGGATCGCGGGGCTCGCCCCAGCCCTCGCCCGTGCCGCTGACGGTGGACGGCGAGCGGGTGCAGACGGAGGGACGCACGGTGGTGCGCTGGGTGTACCCGCTCCCGGCGCGGCCGCCGACGTTCCGGGGCCGTCCCGACGAAGAACCAATCGAGCCGGCCCCCTGACGGGCTAACCTTCACGCCGACGGGAGCGCCGCGACGTGCCGATGATCGAGACGATCAACCTGACGAAGCGCTACGGGGACCTGGTGGCGCTCAACAACCTCAACCTCACCATCAACGAGGGCGATTGCTACGGGTTCATCGGGCCCAACGGCGCCGGCAAGACCACGACCATCAAGATCCTCGCGACCCTGCTCAAGCCCACGAGCGGGCAGGCCAACGTCGCCGGGTTGACTGTGGGCTACCAGAACCGCCTCATCCGACCCCAGATCGGGTACGTGCCCGACTTCATGGGCGCCTACGAGGACATGGTCGTCACCGAGTACCTCGAGTTCTTCGCCGCCGCCTACCACATCCACGGCGAGCAGCGGAACAAGGCCGTCCGCGACGTGCTCGAGCTGACCGACCTCTCGTACAAGGCGACCGCGGAGGTCAACAGCCTCTCGCGGGGCATGCAGCAGCGACTCTCCGTCGCCCGCGTGCTCCTGCACGACCCCAAGGTCCTGCTCATGGACGAGCCCGCCTCGGGCCTGGACCCCCGCGCGCGCGTCGAGATGCGCGAGCTCCTCAAGGAGCTGCGCCGCATGGGCAAGACCATCCTCATCTCCAGCCACATCCTCCCCGAGCTGGCCGAGCTGTGCAACGTGGTGGGCATCATCGAGCGCGGGCAACTGCTCTTCTCCGGGTCCGTCGAGGAGGCCCTGCGCCGGGCCCGCCTGGGGCGCGTGTATCACGTGGGCGTCACCGACCGCATCGAGCAGGCCGCCGAGCTGCTCTCGCGCCTCCCCGGCGTCAAGAAGGTCGCGGTCGCGGAGGAGCCCCTCTCGGGCTCGACCCGCAACGGCGCAGCCCCCGTGGTCAGGGTGCTGCACGTCAGCTACGACGACGCCGCCACCGCCAGCCACACCGACCTCCCCAACGTCCTCATCAACAACGGGTTCCGCATCTCCAAGTTCACGGAGGAGCCGGTGAACCTGGAGACGGCGTTCATGCGCCTCACCAAGGGCCTGGTCCAGTAGCCGGACCGACCCCGCCCGTGCCCGTATCCTTCCGACCGTACACCCCCTTCCGGGTCCGGAGCCGCCGCATGCGCACATCCATCGTCCTGGTCACGCTCGCCCTCGCCGCCCCCGCCCTCGCCGGGCCACCCGCCACGCGGGTAGAGCCGGTGAAGGAGACGCTCCACGGCGTCGAGCTTGTGGACCCCTACCGCTGGCTCGAGGGAGACAACACCGACCCCAAGAAGATGGGCGCCATGACCGAGGAGATCGCGGGGTGGACCGACGCCCAGAACGCCCACACCCGGTCCACCCTCGACGGCCTGCCCGGACGCAAGAAGATCGAGGAGCAGCTCCGCCCGCTCATGCAGATCGGCTCGGTCTCGGCCCCCCGCATGGTCGGCAACCGCTACTTCTACACGAAGCGCGAGGGCGCGCAGAACCAGCCCGTCGTCTACTGGCGCGAGGGGTACAAGGGCGAGCCCCGCGTCCTGCTCGACCCCGCCAGGATCGACCCCTCCGGGCTCACCACCGTCGCCTTCTTCGCGCCGTGCGACGCGGGCGAGCTCGTCGCCTTCGGCACCTACCGCGCCGGCGACGAAAACACCACCGCCTACGTCCTCAACGTCCAGACCGGCGAGTGGCTCGCCGACGAGATCCCGGGCAAGGTCGACGGCGTGGACTGGCTGCCGGACAGCTCCGGCTTCTTCTACCGCAACCTCTGGGACGCCAAGAACCCCTACGCCGGGCAGTACATGTTCCACAGGCTCGGCACCTGGCGCGGGCAGGACACCCAGCTCTTCCGCCAGTACAAGCCCGAGGAGAACAAGGAGCTGGCGACCACGTGGGGCCCGTTCGGTGGCGTCAGCCGCGACGCCCGCTGGATCGTCAAGGGCTACTACACGAGCACCAAGGCCAACGACCTGTGGTTCGCCGACCTCTCCGCGTGGTTCCACACGGGCAAGCTCGACTGGGTGGACGTCATGGTGGGCAAGGACGCCCGCTCGTCGCCCCAGGTCGTGGGCGACACCATGTTCCTGGAGACCGACGCCGACGCCCCCAACGGCACCGTCTGGGCGATCGACCTCAAGCACCCGCAGCGCGAGCACTGGACGAACATCGTGCCCGAGCGCAAGGACGCGGTGATCGCGGGCGTCAGCGTCGCCAGGGGCATCATCGCCGTCGAGTACATGATCAACGCGGCCAGCCGCATCGAGCTCTTCGGGTACGACGGTTCCAAGCGGGGGACGCTGCGCCTGCCCCAGGAGGTCGGGAGCGCGGGCCTCTCAACGCGCGAGGACCGCACCGAGGCGTTCCTCACGTTCACGAGCTTCAACTACCCCTCGTCGATCTTCCGGGTCGACCTGGCCACGCCCGACGCCCAGCCCGAGCTGTGGGAGCGCCCCGACGTCCCCGTCGACCCGACCACCGTCGAGGTCAAGCAGGAGTGGTACAGCTCCAAGGACGGCACCCGCGTCCCCATGTTCATCGTCCACAAGAAGGGGCTCAAGCTCGACGGCAGCAACCCCACCATCCTCAACGGCTACGGCGGGTTCAACATCTCCATGACGCCCGCCTTCTCCGCGACCAACTTCCCCTGGTACGAGGCCGGCGGCGTCTTCGCCCTCCCCAACCTCCGCGGCGGGGGCGAGTTCGGCGAGGTCTGGCACCGCACGGGCATGCTCGAGTCCAAGCAGAACGTCTTCGACGACTTCATCGCCGCCGCCGAGCACCTCATCGCCGCCGGCTACACCAACCCCGGCAAGCTGGCGATCTCGGGCGGGTCCAACGGCGGGCTCCTGGTCGGCGCCGCCGTCACCCAGCGCCCGGACCTCTTCCGGGCCGCCCTGTGCGCCGTGCCGTTGCTCGACATGCTCCGCTACCAGGACTTCCTCATGGCCCGCTACTGGGTGCCCGAGTACGGGTCGGCGGAGGTCAAGGAGCAGTTCCAGTACCTGCTCAAGTACAGCCCCTACCACGTCATCAAGCCCGGGACAAGGTACCCCGCCATCCTGTTTACCACGGGCGAGAACGACACCCGCGTGCACCCCATGCACGCCCGCAAGATGGGCGCCGCCATGCAGGCCGCCACCGGCGCCACCCCCGACGAACGCCCCATCCTGCTCTGGGTCGACCGTGAGGCCGGGCACGGGGCGGGCAAGCCGCTGAACCTGCGGATCCGCGACGCCGCCGACGTGCGCTCGTTCTTCATGTGGCAGTTGGGGATGCTGGGCGGCTAGGCGCGAGTCGGGAGAACGTGGACGGATGCGCTCCGGGTGCCACGGGTCATCGGGCGCTTCGCCCGATGACCCGTGCCGCTGTCAACGCCCGTCCCGACGCCGGCACGGGCGATCCGCAAGGCGGATCGCCCGTGGCACCCGCAGCGCCCACCGGCGCCTTGGTGCGCGTTCTTCCGACTCGCGCCACGAGTGACGTGAGTCGGAAGTCCGTGGACGGAGCGCTCCGGGTGCCACGGGTCATCGGGCGCTTCGCCCGATGACCCGTGCCGCTGTCAACGCCCGTCCCGACGCCGGCACGGGCGATCCGCAAGGCGGATCGCCCGTGGCACCCGCAGCGCCCGCCCGCGCCTTGGTGCGCATTCTTCCAACTCACGCCACGAGCGGTGTGTGTCGGAAGTCCGTGGACGGAGCGCTCCGGGTGCCACGGGTCATCGGGCGCTTCGCCCGATGACCCGTGCCGCTGTCAACGCCCGTCCCGACGCCGGCACGGGCGATCCGCAAGGCGGATCGCCCGTGGCACCCGCAGCGCCCGCCCGCGCCTTGGTGCGCATTCTTCCAACTCACGCCACGAGCGGTGTGTGTCGGAAGTCCGTGGACGGAGCGCCCCGGGTGCCACGGGTCATCGGGCGCTTCGCCCGATGACCCGTGCCGCTGTCAACGCCCGTCCCGACGCCGGCACGGGCGATCCGCAAGGCGGATCGCCCGTGGCACCCGCAGCGCCCGCCCGCGCCTTGGTGCGCATTCTTCCAACTCACGCCACGAGCGGTGTGTGTCGGAAGTCCGTGGACGGAGCGCCCCGGGTGCCACGGGTCATCGGGCGCTTCGCCCGATGACCCGTGCGGCTGTTCGAGGCCGGTCCGGACGCCGGCACGGGCGATCCGCAAGGCGGATCGCCCGTGGCACCCGCAGCGCCCACCGGCGCCTTGGTGCGCGTTCTTCCGACTCGCGCCACGAGTGACGTGAGTCGGAAGTCCGTGGACGGAGCGCCCCGGGTGCCACGGGTCATCGGGCGCTTCGCCCGTGACCCGTGCGGCTGTTCGACGCCCGTCCGGAGGCCGGCACGGACGATCCGCAAGGCGGATCGCCCGTGGCACCCGCGGCGCCCGCCGGCGCCTTGGTGCACGTTCTCCCGACTCGCGCCACGAGCGCCGCTCCCCGGATGGGTGCGGGCGCCGGCCCCGCGGGGGGTGCTATACTGACCGCCGTCGTGAGCAGGGTGTCCGGGATTGCCCGGACCGCTCGCGACACACAGACCGTGGCTCGTGTCGGCCCGAGTGGGTGCGGTTTGCGAAGATCTGGTTCTCGGGCAAGGTATGAGTCATGAAGAAGCTGTACGTCGGAAACCTCCCCTTCAGCACCAACGACGCGGAGTTGCGCTCGATGTTCGAGCCGCACGGGCAGGTCTCGTCCGCCCAGGTCGTCACCGATCGCGAGACGGGCCGCAGCCGCGGCTTCGGCTTCGTCGAGATGCCCAACGACGAGGAAGCCACCAAGGCCATCGAGGCCATGGACGGCAACGCCATCGGCGGACGCCCCCTCAAGGTCAACGAGGCCAAGCCGCGTGAGGCCGGCGGCGGCTTCGGTGGCGGCGGCGGTCGCGGTGGCTTCGGCGGCGGCGGCGGCGGTGGCCGCGGCGGCTTCGGTGGC
>Ga0194120_10001259_pt1 | contig 46838 bp, 47 predicted proteins | sample TA2MahCa65mmetaG_FD_148642 | JGI IMG/M metagenome (GOLD analysis project Ga0194120, IMG submission 148642) | Freshwater microbial communities from Lake Tanganyika, Tanzania - TA2015019 Mahale Deep Cast 65m | ecosystem: Environmental > Aquatic > Freshwater > Lake | place: Tanzania: Lake... | reverse complement strand
TTACCCCCTTTTATTTTTTAAACGAACTTAGAGAAAGGAGGTTTGACTTGATGAAGAATTTATTGATATCCGTCTCTTTGCTTTTCGTTGCCACCCTGATCCTTAACCCTTCCTCGACCCTGGCCCAAGCTACGTACGTCGGGTCGAAAAAATGTATGTCCTGTCACAACTCCATCTACGAGATGTGGAAGGATACCCTTCACAATAAATCTCAGCAGATTCTAAGCCGAACAGATGATTCACTTGTGGTCAATTGGAAGGGAATGATCAAATTGAAAGCCGGGAATATCCCTGAAGTCATTGTTAAGTTGGAGGAAGCCCCCGGTCAGGTATATCAGGCCAAACTGGTGGATGCAAAAGATCCTTCTAAGGAAGTCACTTATAACGTAGTGAGGACCTATGGAGGATGGGGTTGGAAACAGCGCTATCAGGTCAAGATTGGAAATCATCACTACATTCTTCCGTTCCAGTGGAACCAGGCGACCTCCCGGTGGGTCCCTTATAACCTGCAGAATTGGTACAACGAGGATGGGAGTCTCAAGCAACCCGCTGTAGGGAAATCCTTTGAAATGAGCTGTGCCGGCTGCCATAATACCGGCCTTGAACTTAAAAAGGTTGATGCAGGTTATGAATCGAAATATACGGAGCTTAACACCGGATGCGAAAAATGCCATGGCCCGGGCTCCGAACATGTAAAATCTCCTAAGACCAAGGGGAAAATCATCAACCCGAGGAAATTGGAATATGAACGTGGGTTGGAGGTATGCGGTCAATGTCATACAAGAGGGGTCAGTGTTCCCAATGGAACATTTGAATACCCCTGGAATGACAAGGACAACAAACCCTATAAACTTGGAGAACCCTTGGCCAACTATTATCAACTTAAACCAGGAATCTGGGGAGACCCCCAGGCTCATTCCAAGTCCCATCACCAGCAATGGATTGATTTCCAGAAAAGCGGCCACTTCTATGCAAAGGTTCTATGTTTCGATTGTCATAATCCCCATGGAGGCCCCAGCCGATCTCAGTTGACTAAAGCCGACCACAACAACAATCTCTGCCTCTCCTGTCATGGCAAAGACAAAAAATTTGCCAATCCCTGGGCGATTCGGATCCATACCAAGCACAACTATGCGCCAGAGACCAAGGGAACCAGCCGGTGTTCCTCTTGCCACCTGGTAAAAACAGCTGCATCGGCAGAAGCAGGTGATATCCACAACCACGACTTTGGAATCATCAGACCTCGGGTCAGCCTGGAGATGTTTGAAAAAGACCCAAAAAATGTGGTCCCCAACTCATGCAACGGATGCCACACCGAATGGGGCAAAGATAAGGCAGGATACGAAAGAGGCGTAAAAGCCTATGATTCGTTCTTTTCAACGAAGAATTAACGAGCGAAAGATTTTTTCTAAATAAGGGGGAGAAAGGATAATCGAAATGAAAAAGTGTTTAGTACTCACTACCCTATGCATGCTTCTTGTTCCCGCTCTGTCCATGGCCCAGCTAACCTACCAGAAAGATGTTCGACCTATCATGGAGGCAAAATGTTCCAACTGTCATGGCCCTCAAACCCCTCTTGTAGATGAATTTAAAAAAGATAAGGATAAGTTTGTCAAACAGAACAAAGGCCCAAGGATGGACAGTTATTCCCTCCTTCTGGAATTTGTGAAAGGTAAGGATGCAGGCGCTATTATGAGGCGGCTGGATGACGGAAAAAGCAAAGATGATAAAAAACCCGGCAATATGTATATCTATCTTGGGAAAGATGAAGAGGAGAGACAGAAAAATCTGAAGGTGTTCAAAGAATGGGTGGGCTCGTGGAATTTAAAACGGAAAGCTGACCTGACTCCCGAAGAATCCAAAAAGGTCACTGCCCCCCAGTGAAATCCCCTGTTATATGAGAACAATAAAAAATGGGAAGCGGAAAATAAATTCCGTCTTCCCATTTTTTTTATTGACGGCACCCGGTAATCATAATAAATTGGAAACATCATTAATTCCGTCTTCTGATCGAATGCGAAAAAAAATGACTTGGAGGTTTGCTTGAAGGCCATCTATACGATAACACCCAGTTACCTGATCAAAAAGAAAAGAGAGTTTACAGACGGCATAAAAAATCTTGAAAAACTGGGATTCAAAATCCTGAATAAGAAACCCGTCACCAAACTTCCTTCTACTCGCCGGAAAACATCGCAACTCCATAACGCCTTTTTGAATAAAGAAGCAGACATTATCCTTGCCCATCGGGGCGGATATGGCTCCATGAAACTTCTCCCCCGCCTCGATTTCAACCTCATCCGTAACCATCCTAAGATCTTGGCCGGATTCAGCGATCTTAGCACCTTGCTCAACGTCATCTCAGAGCGAACCGGTTTGATCACCCTTCACTCTCCCATGATTATAAATTTTTCTCCTCCTAAAATTTTTACAATTCGATCTTTCTTAAACGCCGTGAATGGATTCCCTAACAGAAACCTCCTCGAAGGGGCGCCTGTGGACGTTTATCGGTCCGGAAAAACCCGAGGCCTCCTGAAAGGTGGAAACCTAATCACCCTCACTGCCCTTCTGGGCACGGAATGGGAAATCAATACGGATGGGGCAATTTTATTTTTCGAAGAAGTGAACGAAAAACTTTATGAAGTAGACCGGTATCTCACCCAGTGGATCCTTGCTGGAAAACTAAAAAAAGTGGAGGGGCTCATCCTTGGCAATTTCAGAGGGATTAAGAATCGAGATGTTTACGACATTCTATCCAGCCAGATGAAGATCGATTTCCCGTTGATAAACTGTCCCTACATCGGACATGTCAAAAACAAGATCACTCTGCCTGTCGGCGCCCGGGTGGAACTGAACACCATCAAAAAGACGCTTACCCTTTTATGAATACGATTTGGGTTTTACTCATCGTTATAAGCATCCTCTTTTCCTTCCTCAACGGCAGGCTGGGCGAATTTACAAAGTCCATTTTCGAGGGAGCAAAATCAGCGGTCGAGGTGAGTCTCTTTCTGCTGGGTATTGTCTCCCTCTGGCTCGGGATCACCAAAATCATCGAAGATTCAGGGTTGATCCACCGCCTCTCTGGCTTTTTTCAATACTTCGTGAGGCGTCTCTTCAAAAATATCCCTGGGAAGCATCCTGCAATCACCTCCATCACACTCAATTTTATGGCCAACCTCTTCGGGCTTGGGAATGCTGCAACTCCTCTCGGGATCAAAGCTATGCAGGATCTTAAAACTCTGAACCCAGAAGGCGAAACCATCACCTTTGAGATGATGGTTTTTATTGTGATCAATACCGCCAGCATTCAACTGATCCCTTTTACGGTCATCGGTATTCTGGCGGATTACGGATCTAAAGATCCATCGTCCATTGTCCTACCAACCCTTCTGGCGACTTTCCTCTCGGCCGTTTTTGCCCTCAGCCTCCTCTTTGCGGTCAGGAGGTTTTTCAAATGAAGACCATCAGTTTGATTTCACAACTCATCATTCCTCTCTTTATTCTCCTTACAATTTTGTATGGATGCATCAAGAGAGTGAGAGTCTATGACTGCTTCGTTTCCGGTGCAAAGGAAGGAGTGGGTGTGGTCATCAGAATATTCCCATACCTGCTGGCCATCTTCGTGGCGGTCAAAGCCTTTCAATCGTCTGGAGCTTTTGAATTTATCCAGGGATTGCTCCAGGGGGTCCTGGAAATCTTACAGATTCCTATGGATGTCGTCTCGATTGCTCTTATTAAACCACTCTCGGGAAGCGCTTCACTGGGCGTGTTTACAAATATCGTAAAAACGAGCGGTCCCGATTCCCTTGCTACAAGAATCTCTGCCGTCATCATGGGAAGTGCGGAAACGACCTTTTATGTCCTTGCGGTTTACCTGGGCGCAGTGGGAATAAAGAGAACAAGATATCTGATTCCAGTTTGTGTGATTGCCGATCTGGTTGGTATCATTATTGCCGTCGGTATCGTCAAACTCTTCTCATAACAAACTCCTTTAGAAAGTCTTCGACTTTCCAGCGGGATGGCTCACATGGGGCTTTAAATTCCGAGTTCGCTCAAAAAGGTAATAAATTCATCCCCGCTGACTTTCTAACGTGGTAAATGCCGAATTTAGGCTGTTAGGGCCCAAAAATGTCATATTTTTTAACTCGAATTGAGATTCTTCAATCAAGTATCCTTCTGATATCGGGAGGTTACGTAATTACACACACTAAATAAATTTGGTATAGAAAATGCATTTTTATATTTATTATCCTGAATAAGGAGGGGGGACAATGAAAATAACTATTCTGGCTTCATTTTTACTCTCTCTTCTCTTCATTTCTGCCGAAAATATATCCGCTCAGCAAATTTACAAATGGGTGGATGAAAAAGGAGTCGTCCACTTTTCAGACAGCCCAACGACCTCATCGGTGAAAAAAGAGAAAGACCCCCCAAAAGAGAATGGCTTGGAGGTATTGAAAAAACTTGACGAAAAAGGGAACACTCCGGGCTCAAGGGTTGAAAAAACAGGAGATTCAATAAGAATTATTACAAGTGGCAGCTCTGGCTCGGGTGGAGGTAGCAGAACAACCACAACAACCACCACAGGCAGGACCTGACGCAGGAGATAATCAGTGTCAAGGCTTGACACTTAGGACTTAATGCGTCTTCCATTTCATTTGAAATTCGACTTCCTCCCCTGAAGCGCTACGCTCATGTTCAACACTGATAAGGGCACCCGGCGGAATAACGATCCGCTCTCCAGCCACCTGTATCCGAAACCGTTTACCATGTTCAATACAGTCCGCAAGTCGCCTCAGTTTTCTCGCAAACTGCCTTGCTGGATAATTTCTCTCAATATCTCGTTTCCGTCTTCTCATTTGAACTGCCATTAAATATAAACCTCCCCGAAATAGATCATTTGATAACCTAAACATTATTTAAACTATCGGACGGTTGAGTCACATTTGACTTTATACCATTGACCAGGTTGTTTATCATCAATTGACTCCCGACTATTTGCTGGCCTTCATAAGGCGGCCGCTCTCACCAATATTGTTTTTTTCTCTAAGATATTTTTTCCAAGGTTGCCAATAATACTCTTTCCACCCAGTGTTTATCTCCTTGTACAAGTCGTCGGGTATATTCACATGGACCAATTCGATCACCGCTCCGTCCCGGGTTTTTTGGAAAATAATTGTTAGAATCGAATCTAATACACCAGCTTTCCAATCGCCGGCACGCCAGGATTGTACCACCATCTTTTTGGGAACAATCTTTAAGTTTTTTCCTTGAAGACCGTTCTTTCCAAAAACCCAAAAATTACCACCGACTTTTTTGCTAATCGAAGCTGATGAATCGACGGCCGCACTATGCTTTTTTGAATCCATATAAATATCAAATAACCCCTCAGGTAAAACCCCTTTGAACTTAACCTTTTGCCGTATGATCCTCGCCATAGATTTGTTACCTCCTTCTATTTTATCCGAATAATATTCGTAATAACCCGCCGAGCGAGACGGGAGAAGCTCGTCTGTGAGGTCGTGTCAACCACCGGTTAGGCCGGCTGTGTACGATGCTCATTCTGAGGACTTGACTGTTAGACGCGGATTCGAAGTGCTTACGCTGTTGTTGTCAACCGATAGACATCCGTGCTGAGATATCTCAAGCCCGAGTCGACAATGATGGTGACCACTGTGGCTTTCGGGCCCAGACGTTCGGCTACTCGTAGGGCAGCCACAACATTCGCGCCTGAAGAGGTCCCGGCAAAGATCCCTTCCTCCCGAGCCAGACGCCGCGCCATGCTCTTAGCCTGATCGGTCGAGACAGCAAGGATTTCGTTTACTCGGTCGGGTTCCCAAAGAGGTGGAATGAACCCGATGCCGATTCCCTCGATATTGTGCGACCCCGATGACCCTCCAGAGAGCACCGCTGACTCTGCTGGCTCAACGGCGACAACGTGAATGTCACTCTTGTGTTCCCACAACGCTGCCGTTGTGCCATGTATCGAGTGTGCTGTGCCTACTGCATGTACAAAAGCATTCACTGCTCCCCCACTCTGCTTCCATATCTCCTCCCCAAGCGCGTAGTAACCTTTGATAGCATCGCGATTGTTCAACTGATCAGACCACCAGTGATCTGGTTCTTGACTCATGATACGTGCCCTCTCGATCATCTCCTTGATGAGTCTCTCCGTGATCCCGTTGTTGTGGCTTGGCACGATGATGATCTCAGCGCCCAGGGCTCGCATCGTCAGCTCTTTCTCACCACTGAACGCGTCGGAGAACACGATGCGCAACCTGTAGTTCTTCGCGGCACAGACGAAAGCGAGGGAAACCCCGGTTGTGCCGCCGGTGTACTCCACAACCGTCCCACCGGGTTTCAGGTGTCCGTCGGCTTCTGCGCTCTCGATGGCGGCACGTGCCATACGATCCTTCATACTCCCAGTGGGATTCGCCCATTCAAGCTTGGCCATGATACGTGCTGATCCGGGCGGGACAACTCGCTTCAGTTCGACCAGGGGAGTATTGCCGATCGCACCCAGAACGTCCATGCCTCTACCTCCGTTCACTTCTCCTACTGGTCGGACCAAGTGACTCGATCCCATGAGCCGCCTTTGTCTTTTCTACAAACCCATTACTTCCAACAGCAACGCTCTCCGTCCATTTCGGTTGACCATTCTAATAAGGGGACTGTCGGCTCAGAGCATACCTAAACATTTCTTAAAAGGGTATTTTCATACATAACACTTCCAAGCTAAGCTTAAAGCCAAACTTTTTTTCTAATTTCATAGTCCGCTGTCAGATGACTACCGCCAGCAATACATTCAAACCAACGAGTCCACTCACTACCAAGCGGGGGAACCGCCTTAGCACGTATTTGCTGAATCCATAGCTCAGCAAGAGGGTTAATAGAGCCACAGCTCCAAACTTGACTAATGTAGGGCTTCCAACCCAGGTGTTCAAAAGCAACGGTAGCGTCATCGGAAACGCATAGTGCACCAAGTACATGTTATACGAATTGGTGGTAAGCTCCCTGTCAAGCAATGTGGCGTGGTTCCAACGCCTGGATCCAAACGCCGTGAATGCGCCGAGAAACGACAACGTCCACAAGGGGTAGAGCACCACAAAAGCCAACTGCAGTCCTGCCGAAGGTTCGGCAGCCCTGACCATGCTCCTGCCGACCAGCATGTTGATTACCATCAAAGAGAAACAGATCAGCCCCCACACCCAGGGTCGCCCAAAGTCTTTCCCGCTCGTGAACCACTTCCTGGAATAAGCATAGACGCCCAAACCGAAGTAAGGGACATAGAAAGCCAGTTTGGCAGTCTCGAATTGAACCAGATTTCCCAGTGAAAACCAAACCATGTCGAAAGGTTTGTCAGGAGAAGAGAGAAGACACTTGACCAAAGCAAAGAGAGTAACGTTCAGGAAACCAACAAATGACAGAGCAAGGTAGACAGACCTATTCGATGCCGTGTCCACCTGGAGGGATTGTCCCCGGGCTTGAATCCACTTCCTTCTAACAAAATAGAGTAGCCACAATACAACAAAGAACAGGAGCAGCAACGAAATAAACCACATATATCGCTGATAGAAATGCTCTGTCATATCCAAGTATTCTGACATCCTCATCGGACCGAGGAAAAACTCGGTGATCTTTTGCATGCTTAACCACCAGTGCACACCATAACTTTTCTGAGAAACTTCTCCATCTGTAGCTTGGAAAAAGTAGTGCACATAGTCCAGGACAGGCAGCACAAGGGTCGTGATCACCAGCCAGGGGATCCCCAGTTGCTTCAATTTGCCAGCCCAAAAACGCCCACCTCCCTTCTTCTGTATGGACGGGAGGGCGAAATAACCCGCGATGAAGAACAGGATGCTCATCATAAACACATCAAGCAGCAGCATGATGATGTCAACGACCTCAGTCGGGTTTGGATCATGGTAAGGCCAAAAGGCGACCAAGGATCCATAGCTGGCCCCAGAGTGAAAGATAAGAACCAGCATGACCATCAAATAACGCAAGTTGTCAAAGAAGGTTATGCGATTGGAGGATGCGTGTGCTCGATGCTCCATTGTGAAGAGCTCTCTGTTAATGGGGACGTTGGTTCAAATGCAACTTACGGATTGCTTCTTTGTCTAAAAGATTCACTGGAACCAGACGCGGCATATCGGTTCACCAAAGAAGTCGTGACACCCAAAAACCGTGCAACACTCGCCCCCGTATGTCCGTATTGCTGTACCGCCAGTTGACAAAATACTTTGATCCCTGCGGATACCTCCCTCCTTCTTCTTACCTTCTTCAGTTCCTCTTCGTCCAGCCCCTGTCTTCGAGCCACCTCTTTCAATACTGCGCTTAACTCTGGCACCTTCCGCCTCAATCTCAACGTCTCCCTCTCCTGCCTCTCCGTCTCCGCTATCACTCGCTCAACAAACTCACCGTTTCCCAGTATCCGCTCATCGGATGCCGTTCCCTGTCCCCTTCTCCTCATCGAGACGACTTGCGACCATCCCCCCACACTCCGTAATAATCCTCCTCCGACCAGGTCCTCGCGCTTCCCCCCGGAGATCCCCTCCTCAACATAGGCTAAGTATCTGTTGATCGCTCCCTTCCCTTCTCCGAAGTACCTTAGAATCTCTTCCGTATCCTGCCACTCCCTCTTCACGGTCCCCAGGATCGTAGAGTGACCGCTCCAGGGATACCTCCCCAGTTCTCCGATCGTTTTCACCATTCCTGCCCTTAGGGGATTAAGATGAATATAACGGGTCAGTTCCAAAAGATAGGGGTCTTTCTCGCATACGATTGATTTGTATCTGTTTTGAAAGAGATGGCCCTGTCTCCTATGTCTCCGGTTAAATCGGACGACGTATCCTGTCAGAATCTTCCTCATGCTCGTAGAAAGAAGACGGTTCCCTGTTCGAACAAGCAGGTGAAAATGGTTCGGAATAAGAGCCCAGGCGTAGACTTTTAAGGCCTCACCTTCGCATTGTATAGCCAGGCGATCCAGAAAGTCATTCCGGTCCTTATCCGTCCTGAAGATGTTGGTCCCTTCTATCCCCCGGGCCATCACATGATGCAACGTCCCCCGGGCATCAAGCCTCGCTTGTCTCGGCATAGGTCCCTATGCTACTGTTTCTTTCACTTAATGTCAAGTTGTATTTGAACCAACGTCCCTCATATGTATTCGGGCAATTAGCCCGCATCCGATGCACCCGCTGGTTATGTTAAGGTACTGTCTATATATCACTTACTCTCAATGATTTTCTTTAGATTTTCCCCTTCTTCCTTCATATGCTTTTCAGTAGCAGCAACCAATGACAACAGCCTCTTATTAAACAGGGATGGAATTCTGAAATGATTAATAGCTGTAAAAACACTGGAATTTCCTTTTGGCTCAAAGCTATACGTTCCTTTTGTATGGATTAATGAAACAGGAAAGGGGGATTTGGTTTCAACTAATCGATATTTTTCGACTTTGACTGTAATTGCTTTGATTTTACATAATTTCCCATCAAGAATCTCTTCAAAGTAAGCGATTGAACCTTCTTCATGAGGTCTTCCTTTCAACCATCGGCATGTTACATGTGCGTCCTCGTGCCATGACTTATAATTCACGTCAAGGTGGTCAAAGAATTCCCATACCTTTTCTACCGAAGCGTTTATTGCAACTGAGTCTGTTAATACCATTTCTTTGAATATACTCACTGTCTTCTCCTTTAATCATAACGATGAAGTTAACCCGCGCAGGCAACGGCCTTCATAAAAAAACGGCGCTATTCTGCGTCGGGTTGAACCCTTTGTTCGGCTCACTTATTTTCTTGTTCAGATCTTCCCAGCAGATCCATGGCTCCATGGATGATAGCCAGAACATCAATCTGGGTTGACTTTATGTGGTAGATGATACGGAAGGAACCTTCGATCACTTCGCGAATCTGGTCAACATCATGTTCGGGGACTCTACGACCTGAGAAAGGATATGTGGCGATTTGCTGAGACCTTCGGGTAAGTCGGTCTACCATGCGTTTGGCATATTCTGGCGAATCCTGAGCAATGTAATCATAGATAGCGTCAAGATGCCGTTCCGCTGTGTCAGTCCAATGGACTTTCATTCCGGTAAACCGTACTTCGCCCGGACCTCTTTTACATCTTTGGTTCGACCTGCTTTACTGTCGGCAAGTCCGCGTTCAACCACCTCTCGGATATATATCTCCCGCATGAGGTCATCCCATGTGGCGCTTGCTGGCATCCGATCAATGATCCTGTGGGCTTCTTCCTTTTTCATGATTATCGACATTGGATTCTCTCCTTCTTCCTTGACATAAGATAGCACCAAAGTGAGCGAATTTCAATTTAATCCAAGCCGAACGCACGGCGCTGAGCGACGGGCATGGAGGCTTCACGGGGTTGTGAAGCCGCAGTGACCGCTCGCTCCAGCGCCCTGGTTCGGCGCCATCTGCCGTTTGGGTTTATTATTGTTTATCGCAATCGTTCAGGCGCCGAGACAGGCGCGCTGGGCTTCGCTCAGCGCCGTGCGCTCGGCGGGAACGGTTTCTTCTTTTTGTTCCCGCCGAACAATTAATGATTTGCAGGGTGTATTTTCTTGCGATTCTATACCTCATAATTGACCTTGTCAAATGATTTCTAAGAGGGCAAAGGTGTTCAATCAATGAAATAGGCTAAAGTATTTCATGTAATTTCAAATGGTTTTTATTTTTTGTATCAAACAGCCGTATCTTGTGAACCCAAATAATATGATTGAATATTAATGTTATAAGAGTAACTCCCCCTTACCCCCTCTTTAATTTTAAAAATAAAATCTCGTTTAACGTTGTCGCAGCTCGTATCGAGGCTCGGCTTTCGAAACTTGAAACTCGAGCATCCTGCGTCGAGCTTCGGGCTTCGATACGAGCATCGTTACCCATAACCGTTGACTACCAATTTTCATGGTTCGAGGGTGCCCTCCGGACATGGGCCAGTAGCTACATGATATCCATTGTGTCCAGCAGTCTGACTTACGGGTAAGGATAAGTTAGATTGAGAGGAGGTATTTTTGGGTGAGCCACCCTGTCAACAACACGTTTTGCCCCAAATGCAATAAGAAGTTGATTGAACGGAGTGACTACATTATGTTAAAGAACCATCTTAAGAACGGTCGTTGCCCAAACTGCAGTGAAAAAATTCCGAGAGGGTGAAATTGATTAATTTAGAAAATCTCCCCTTCCCCTCTTTGCCAAAGAGGGGTAACACCTCCTTTTAACAAAGAGAGGATGGGAGGCTTTTTTAAAAGAGATTATCAAATAGTTAATGTGAACCAATGAAGCCAAAAGGAGAAAATTGATGAACGGAAAAACAAATCCAGCAAAACATCTTATTCTGGCGAGGACGCATCGAGACCGGGTTAAAGATGGTCTCACAGTGATTATGAAAGGCGAAGGCGTTTGGGTCTTCGATCAGGATGGTAAGCGTTACCTTGACCTTGAGGCAGGCATGACTCGGCCGGTCCATGTCGGTTATGGAAGAAAAGAAATCGCTCAGGCCGCCTATGACCAGTTGGTCAAGCTCTGCTACTTCACACCGATGGAGTTTGCAAACGAGCCAGCTCTACAACTGGCTGAGGTGTTATCTGAAATCGCTCCGGGGAAGATCAACCAATTCTTCTTCGTTTCAAGCGGATCTGAGGCCGTGGAGTCTGCCATCAAGATGGCTAAACATTACCATCATTTCAAAGGCGACCGGAAGCGCTATAAGATCATCTCCAGGCGGGGAGCCTACCACGGGGTAACGGGCGGAGCTTTAAATGTTCTGGGAGTCGTGCTTCCCATGCGGCAGATCATGGAGCCGCTTGCTCCGGGAACTGTCTTTGCGGAGTCGCCTTACTGCTACCGTTGTCCTTTTCATCTCACCTACCCTGCCTGCGATCTCCTCTGTGCCAGGGATATCGATAGGCTCATCCAGTTTGAAGACCCGACACAGATTTCCGCCTTCATAGGTGAACCTATCCAGCAGGGTTTTGGAGCCTATGCCCCTCCAAAAGAATATTGGAAGATCGTCCGGGAAATCTGCGACCGCTACGGAATTCTCCTCATCATTGATGAGGTAATCTGCGGTTTCGGAAGGACAGGAAAATGGTTCGGAATCGATCACTATAATATTCAACCCGACATCATTACCATGGCAAAGGGGATCTCAAGTGGATATGTCCCTCTGGGAGGAGTGGGATGCACTGATAACGTTATGGAGCCCATAGAGATTTTCCAACATCTCCATACCTATTCGAATCATCCGGTTGCCTGTGCAGCCGCGCTTAAGAATCTCGAAATCATGAAGAAGGAAAACTTGATTGAGCATGCCCGCGAGATGGGAAACTACTTTTTGGACGGCCTAAGAACGCTTGAATCCCATTCCATTGTCGGTGAGGTGAGATGTACCGGATTGTGGGCAGGCATCGAATTTACGCTCGACAAGAAGAAAAAAAACCCCTTCCCTCCCCAGCAGGTTGTCCGATTGACGGACCGGGCGAAAAAGAAAGGGCTGATCATCAAGACCATGGGACAAGCCCTCGAATTCGCCCCTCCCCTCATCATCCAGAAAGAGGAGATTGATCAGGCGATCCGGATACTGGACGAATCCATCACCGAAGAAGAGAAAGGATTGTAATGATTTAGCGGTTTCAGAGATTTTCAATAAATCTCCCAAAACCTCTTGACAAGGCAGAAGCGTTTCTTTAAAATGCATTTGCTTTTTATAACATTGTTCTGTATATAGAACTGTTTTTTTGAGGCCACACAACTTGAGACATCTTGTTAAAGAGAATAAGAAGTCAAAAAATAGCAAGTCATCGTACCATCCTGTTGTTCCAGCAGTAGACCAGGCCTGTCGTGTCCTCCTCTGTTTAAGTAAAAATTCGAATCACAAGATGGGGTTGACCGAAATTTGCAAAGAGGTGGCTATTCATAAGAGTAAAGGATTCTCTATTCTTAATACATTCTCCCATTTCGGATTGGTGGAAAAGGACCATCAATCCAAGGTTTACTCCCTCGGCCCGAGACTCCTGACCTTATCACGTCATTTCCTGGACCATCTTCGTTACCCGGAAGTGGTTTCACCCTTTCTCCAGGACCTTGCCACTGAAACAAACGGGACAGCCCTCTTCGGATTGATCGATGGAGAACATGTGATTGTTGTTGGTAAGAACGAAGGAAATCAGAATATTGGTTTTACCGTCAGGCTTGGCCACCACTTTCATATTACGCTTGGGGCTCACGGGAAATCGATCATGGCTTTTATGCCGGAGGCTGAACGAGAAAAATTTCTCGTAAAAAAAAGAACCTTTTTTTACGGGGACCCGTCACATCTGAATGGGAATCGTCTCAGGAAAGAACTTGCGAAATGCAGAGAAATAGGGTTTGCGCAAGATACCGGAGAAATCACCCCTGGAGTTAATGTGGTCAGCGCTCCCCTTTTTGCGCAACAGGACAAATTGATCGGATGCCTCATCCTCATGGGAACTTTCTCTAAGAACAAGGTTCACGAATATGGGTTGAAAGTAGTAACTCTTGCCAGGCAGGTTTCGATCAAACTCGGAGCAGAGGGAGAAAATCTCTATCAGGACAAAGGGATGTTGGCTGGAAAAGATAGGTCGTTAATCCACTCTTCAACCATTCATTAAGAAAGGAGGAATCACAAATGAAACAGAAGAGAGTATTTGGGGTAGTTCTGGGAGCGGTTCTTTGCGTGGGGTTTTTGGCATCTATCTTGTTCGCGGGAATGGCTCATGCGCAGGCTGTACGATTAAAGGTAGCCACTTACTTTCCTGCGCCGGCAAGCCAATCCACATTGTTAGAAGAATTCTGCCGTGAATTAGAAAGACGAACCGGTGGTCAGGTCAAGGCCGATTTCTTCGCTGGAGGCTCATTGCTTTCTCCTGTGGCGATGTTTGATGGTGTATCAAGGGGAATTGCGGATATCGGTTATTCCCATGTTTATTACACTACAGGCCGCATGCCGGTGACCGAAGCCATCGGGCTGCCTCTTGGTTATCCCAGCGCATGGGTAAGCGGTCAGGTGATGAATGATTTTTACAAACAAGTTCGACCAAAAGAATTTGATGCGGTCAAAGTGCTCTGGATGAACACGTCTCCTCCCAGCGCCATCGCTACTGCCAAAAAACCTATTCGCAAACTGGAAGACCTCAAAGGTCTCACCATTAGAGCACCAGGAGTTGCTGGCGACGTGATTAAGGCTTTGGGCGGAACCCCTGCTCCCACTCCGATGCCCGAAGTGTATGACGCCATTTCAAAAGGCGTGATTGATGGCGAGGCATCAAACTTTGAAACCCTTCGAACATTCCGATTTGCCGAAGTCGTCAAACATACCATATCCGTCTGGCAAATCACCAATCCCTTTCCATTTTATCTGGTCATGAACAAAGACAGCTATGCCAAGTTGCCGGCAGACATCAAACCTATCTTTGATGGCCTTGTCGGGGAATACAAGGAACAATACATTGCCATGTGGAATGCCGTCGATTTTGTCGGCAGAGACTATGGGGTGGAGAAGGGTGTAGAATTTTCTGAGCTCTCTCCCGAGGAGGCGGCAAGGTGGCGAGCCGCTGTTGAACCAGTCGTTGAAAATTATGTAAAAACAATGGTAGGAAAAGGGTTCTCTGAAGCAGAGGTGAGAGGCTGGATTAAATTCATCAGGGATCGCATTGATTTTTGGACTAAAAAGCAGATAGCGCTTCGTATTACTTCAGCTGCTGGGCCTCCAGAATTAAAACCAGCTGCTCCGAGAAGGTAAGCATTGAGCGCTTGAAGTCTTCTCTACCTTTCAAGAGGAATTATTAAGAGTCTCAAAATAGTCCATACATGGGAACCAGCAACTCAAAGACTCATAACCCCACCTACCCTCCCCTTATTTTAAGGGGAGGTATATACCCCCTCTTAAATTAAGTCGTTGCGACTCGAAACCGAGAGGGGGGAGTTATTCAACCGATGAAACCCTTTAAGTTCATGACAAAGTATGTCTATTCTATTTATTTGAAAATAAAATTTCTAACCCCCCTTCATCCCCCCTTAAACTAAGGGGGGAATAGAGGGGGGTTACGGATTTTCATGGTTCGAGGGTGCCCTCCGGACATGGGCCATTATGAGACTTTTAATAAGATGCTTCGATATGGAAGTTAAGGCTCGATGGTTTTAGATGATTTGCAATTTTATATGACAATCCGGTGGGGGAGGCAAGGGGTTATCCCTGCCCCACCACTCATAGGAGGAAATCTCCGTGCTTGTTAAATTTGAAAAGTTTAATCGTCAGTTGAGCAGTCTGTTTGAATGGGTAGGGCTCGCAGCGATGCTGGTGATGATGGTCATTACCTGCATTGATGTCGTGGGAGCCAAGGTTTTTCAATGGCGCCTCTTCGGCGCCATTGACATCGTGATGCTTTGCCAGATTGTAGCCATTGCTTTTGCAGCGAGCATGGTGCTGATTCTTGGCAGGCATATCCAGGTAGATTTTTTTATCAATCGTCTGCCAAAGCGCCTCCAGGCCGTGATCAATAGCGTTGCTTTTCTTATTGGCCTCGGCCTCTTCAGCCTGGTCGTCTGGCAGCTTTTTGTGCTCGGTTATTCTTTTCAAACCCAAGGCGAATCGAGTGCGACAGCCCGTATCCCTTATTATCCCTTTGCTTATGGCATTGCCCTCGCCAGCATTCCCGTCTGCCTCATCTATCTGATGGAATTTCTTAACTCAATTGGGAGGATTGCACAGAAATGAGTCCTGTTGTCATAGGTATCATCGGTATTGGCCTTCTCGTCTTACTCTTTCTACTCAGATTGCCGGTGGCCTTCTCCATGGCTGTGGTTGGATTTGCTGGTTTTGCTTATCTGACATCTATTGATGCGGCGCTTGGTGTTTTGAGCAGAGATATCTTCGACACCTTTTCCTCTTACCCATTAAGCGTGATCCCCATGTTCATCCTGATGGGGACCTTTGCCTTTGCTTCTGGAATCAGCGAAAGGCTCTATAAGGCTGCCTATACCTGGGTCGGGCACCTTCGGGGAGGCCTGACCATAGCCACGGTCTTTGCCTGTGCAGGCTTTGGCGCTATTTGTGGGTCGAGCACAGCCACGGCTGCAACGATGGGCCAGATCGCGCTTCCGGAGATGAAGAAATACAAATACGATGACACACTCGCCACAGGCACGGTTGCAGCCGCCGGCACACTTGGCATCCTCATTCCGCCGAGCACTGTTTTTATAGTCTATGGCATCATGACCGAACAATCCATAGGCAAGCTTTTCATTTCCGGAGTATTGCCAGGAATCCTCCTGACCATCTTTTTTGCCGGAACCGTTGTCTTTCTATGTTGGCGCAAGCCTCATATCGGCCCCCCCGGTCCCCCAGCGGAACGGAAAGAGAAACTGCGAGCAATGACGCAAGTGACCGAGACACTCATCCTTTTCCTTTTAGCGATTGGGGGTCTCTTTCTCGGATGGTTCAGCCCCACTCAGGCTGGAGCCATCGGAGCTGGTGGAGCATTGCTTATAGGTTTAGCCCGGCGACAATTAAGCTGGAAGTCATTTTTTGACGCTGGCAAAGAAGGACTACGAACTTCTTGTATGGTGTTATTCATTATCACCGGAGCGATCATCTTCGGGAAATTTATGGCAGTATCGAGAATACCTCTCGAATTGGCGGAATGGCTTGGGGGACTCCCCATACACCCGATGGCCATTATTACAATCATCATCATCATCTACTTTATCGGCGGTTTTTTCATGGATTCCATGGCGCTCATAGTACTGACCATCCCTATCTTTTATCCCTTAGTGAGAAAACTTGGCTTTGATCCGATCTGGTTCGGGGTCATGATTGTGCTTTTAGGCGAGATGGGGGTCATTACCCCTCCGGTTGGAGTTAACGTTTTTGTTATAAAAGGGATTTCTCCTAATGTCCCCCTTGAGTCCATCTTTAAAGGGATATTCCCCTTCCTGGTGGCATTGATTATTGTTGCGATCATACTGATGATTTTCCCTCAGATAGCTACTGTTTTACCGGGTTTTATCACCTATTAGAATAAAAGGGACAATCGTTATCCCTCAAACCAGAAATCGAATTTTATTGACAGTCAATGAGTTCAGGAGGATGTGAAGTTATGTTCAACCAACAAACCAAGAACGAAGAAATGAAATACTGGAACCCCTATCTTGAAACATTGCCGAGAGAGGAATTGGATAAAATCGAACTATCCTATTTCCGAAATATCATGGCCTATGCAAAAGGGAACTCAAGGCTCTACGAGGATAAACTGAAAGGGATTGACCCCGAAAGCATAAAGACGTTTGACGATCTTAAGAAGCTGCCTCTTACCGAAAAAGAGGAGATGAGAAAGTATCAGGAGATGGAACCCTTCCCTTACGGGGGACTCCTGGCCAGAGGGATCGAGGAGGTGACTACATTCCGGCAGACCAGTGGAACCACGGGGAAACCGATCTATGTCCCTGAGACCTACGAAAGCTGGCAATGGAGAACGGAGGTCTGGTGCCACATCCTCTATATGGCTGGCTTCAGGCCCCGTCACCGCGTCTTTCTCCCCTTTGGCTATAATGTCTATGTCGCCTTCTGGGAGGCCCATTTTGCATCTGAAAAAGTGGGCTGTGAGCTCATCCCGGGCGGTGCCCTCGACACCAGGGGCAGGATCCATAAGATTCTCGAAATCCGCGCCAACGGAATGATGAACACACCAACCTATGGCCTTCACATCGCTGAGGAGGCTAAATCAATCGGCATCGATCCGGCCGCTCTCGGGATAGAAAGGATGCTCTGTGCAGGAGAACCCATGCCCCCCTCAACGAGAAAACGGCTCGAAGAGCTCTACAAATGCCATGTCTTTGACCATATCGGCGGGACAGAGCCCTGCGCCTGGGCTGGCATGTGTGAAGCTAAGGACGGGATGCACATCATCGAGCCTTTCATTCTTGTGGAGATTCTGGATCGCGAAACGCTTCAGCGGGAGGTGGAGGAAGGTGAAATCGGAGTGGCTGTCGTCACTCCTCTTGGTAGAAGGTCTTTCCCTCTGATCCGCTTTAACACCAAAGACCTCGTGATCAAGGGGAAAAGCTCTTGTTCCTGCGGCAGAACCACCCAGAAGGTCAAGGAGATTGTGGGAAGGACCGATGACCTCAGAAAAGTCCGTGGCGTTCTCTTTTCTCCCAAAACTGTCGAAGAAGTGATAAGGAAGGATTTTCTGGAGATTGAAGAGTTCGAGATCATTGTCGAACGAAGAGGTCTGATGGATGTGATCACACTGAGGGCTGAGGTCAATCCCAGCCTCACGGTGAGCGCCATCGAACAGGCCAAGGCTCGAATCCATGAGAGTCTCAAAATCGCATCCAACCTGACGTTCAATGTGATCATGGAACCTCCTGGATCGCTTCCGCGATACACACTCAAGGCAAAAAGGTTTAAGGACCTAAGAGAGGCATAAAATCGCCCTGAGAGTGGTTTTCTTAACCCCTCCACACCTCCCCTTAATATAAGGGGAGGCTGGGTGGGGTTATTATAGAAAGAATGATATATTAAGGAGACAAACATGAATGAACAGATCAGAAGCGAGATACAAAAGATTGAAGAGAGTGCATTGAAACTTCAGTCGCTGGCTGGAGATAACCCTTCCCTTCGCAAGAATGCAGAGATCATCCTGACCTTTGTCTACATTCTTAAGTTCATCACACCCATAAAAGGAAAGGGATAATAGTCCCACGAACGATAGGAAAAGAAGTGAGGCATGGTATGAATTCGAGAGAAAGAGTCCTTACCACAATCGCTCACAAAGAGCCAGATCGGGTTCCCATCTTTTTTAATTCGATCGAGGCCAAGTTCGCCCGCACTCTTGGCCAGGGAGATATGATAAAAACATGGAAAGAACTTGGTGTGGACGTCTTTGTCATCGCACGCAGGTCCTGGTGCGGGGACAAGCCAGCCGGACTCGGTTATTCGCCCGCCCCGCCCTCACCTGAAGACTCTCTCGGAGGCGCCATCTATGCCGGATGGAACGGCATTGATGAATTCGGGAGGAAATGGGAACACGGGAGATATCTCGGGGGCGCAGTCACAAACCGGGAATCTCTTCACAAGTATTCCCCTGAACCCAGACTGAATGAACGGTTTAACCGATCCATGATGGAAGACTGGAAGAAGAACTATGGGGATCATGCCTTTACCCTCTTCTCCCACTCCGGCCCCCTCGGTTTGACCATCGAAGCCTTCGGGCTCATTGAATTCTGCTATGCCCTCTTAGACAACCGATCACTCATCCAGGAAAGCGCCGAATTAAAGACAGAATGGTTTATAGAGACTTCGAGATACGCCGTCGAGTTAGGGGTTGATTTCGTCATTATGGGCGACGATATGGGTTTCAAAGACCATGGCTATGTTTCTCCTGCCGACTTTAAAGAGTTGGCATTTCCATACTATCGTCGAATCGTTGACTCCCTCTCTGTCCCGGTCTTCTGGCATTCAGAAGGTTATATCCGCGACTATATCCCTATGGCAGTAGAGGCAGGAATCAAGGGGATTCATGGAATGGAACCGGGAGCCGGTATGAACATGGGAGAGATTAAAAAGGAATTTGGGAAAGACCTTGTCCTTCTTGGAAACATGGATGGAAATCAAATCATGTGTCAGTCTGATCTGAGTTTGGTCCGAAAAGAGGTGGATCGTTGTTTGAAAGAGGGAATGGAAGGGGGAGGATTTATGCTCTCCATTGCAGGTTCAGCTCACGAGGGTGTTCAACTGGAAGCCCTGATCGAGATGTGTCAATATAATCAAAAAGCCGGTGTATACCGTTAGTAAGAGTCTCATAATTGAGTAGACATCTTTCATAAAATCTCCCCCCTACCCCTCTTTGCCAAAGAGGGGTGTTCTTACCTCCCTTTGGCAAAGGGAGGGTAGGAGGGATTTAATAAAAAATTTGTAGATATTATTAGACTGTTAATATAATATGAGGCCCACTTTATTGAACCCCGATAGAAAGTTTTTGACTTTTAGACGGGATGACTCACATGGGGCTTTAAATCCTATATCCGTTCCAGAAGGAATCTTATCTTATTCCCCGTAACAGAGTTGTGGGGCTTTCTAACGGGGTGAAGGAGGAGAAAATGGTTGATGTGGAAAGGTTCTATACCATGCTGTCCCAGGGCAAGATGGAAGAGACCAAGAAACTGACTCAGGAGGCTCTGGATGCAGGTGAGCCAGTGGAAGCCATTTTAAAAAATGGCCTAATTACCGCCATGGAGCGTATCGGGGTAAGGTTCAGAAATGGAGAAGTTTATATCCCTGAGGTTCTTATTGCTGCCCGGGCCATGCATGCAGGCATGGCTATCCTCAAGCCAATTCTCTCCAAATCAACAGGTCTCATGACTGGTAAAGTGGCCATTGGCACGGTAAAGGGCGATCTCCACGACATCGGGAAAAACCTGGTCATCATGATGCTCGAGGGAGGAGGGTTCGAAGTGGTGGATTTGGGAATTGATGTACCCGCAGATAAATTTATAGAGGCTGTTCATACTCATCAGCCCCAGGTCATTGGATTATCTGCCCTTCTGACCACAACGATCATGGAGATGAAAAACGTCATCCAGGCCGTTGACAAAGCAGGGCTTCGGAATAAGGTGAAGATTGTCATTGGAGGGGCGCCGGTCACGGAGAAATTCTCAAATGAGATCAATGCGGATGGTTATGCCCCGGATGCGGCTTCAGCCGTGGATATGATCAAATCTTTAGTAAATTGATTTGTTATATTAATACGGGCTTATAACTCAACACAGAACTTCTCTCTTAACATTAGATAGAAGATGAATTCTGCCGGAAGGTCTTAGGGGTACATTGCTCGGCCTTCTTAAAGACCTTTGTAAAATAGCTTTGGTCCGGAAACCCCACCTCGAGAGCGATTTGAGAAATGGAGAATTCCCTCTCTTTCAATAACAACGTTTTGGCTTTATCAATTCTGACCTTCGAGATGTAATCCAATAAGGTAACGCCTAATTCGCTTTTGATGATGTGACTGAGACGGGATGGGCTCAAATAAACCTCTTTGGCGATCTGTGTAACGTTCAACGGCTCATGATGATGGGTTTCGATAAAATCTAATGCCTTTTTGATGCGTTGATAATTTTTGGTATGTCGGGTTTCATAAATTCCGTCGATCAGTTTTTCAAGGACCTCCACAACCCAAAGGCAAAGGGACTCCTGATCCCTGATCCCCGACAGTTGGGTGACAAACCCGTATCGCATTCCAAGCATCTCTTCGATTTTAGCCCCGGCCTCAACCGCTGCGCGAGAGAGAATAATGAGAAGCTCCAACATTGAGATCTTAAGCAGTTCAAAATTTTCAAGATACTGGACGAGGACAATGGCAAGGAGCTGGCATAAAATTTCTTTTGCTCCGTTTTTGTCTCCCAGCCTGATTTTGGTGACGATCTCCTTTTCCCGGTCATAGAAAAGTTTGCTCAGAGAATCCGGGGTGAATTCTCTGTCGAGATCCTTAAGATCACGAATCCGGTCTGCAATCTCGCCCTGAAGGATTTGAGCCTCCCGAACCTTTCTGAGGTCACCCAGATCCGGATCGGAGAGACGATCGGCCAATTGAAAAAGGCGCTGAGCGGCTTTTCTTGCCTCCTCATCTTTCACAATGGGAATAAGGGAAAGGGCTTTCTCAATGGCTCCTGATTTCTCCGCTTTTCCCCTCCGGAGAAGATTGAGCTCCTCCGGTTCCAGTTCGGAGGGATGGATGAGGAGGAAAGGAGAAGCCACCAAGTTCCCGACCAGCCTTCCCTTCTGCAGCACCGGCGATACGATCTGCATAGTGAAATAACAACACTTTGAAAGGACCGGCTCTCCCCACCGTAACGATTCCCGGACGGCTTCCCGGTGGGCCTTCAAACATGTTCTGTTTGAAAAGCCATCGGATTGGACTACTCTGCAAAGATTGGTTTTCACCTTAAAAAAATCAGATTCCCAGAGGAGGACTCCTTTTGAATCGAATAAACGAATAGGAATAGGGGTTGTTCGAACAAATCCCCGGAGATGACGAATAGTTTCTGCATTGTCTAACAAGTTGTTCCGGCCATAGCCCCTATTCATCGCCTTCGACCCCTAAAAGTTTCCTTGCCATGGAAGGAGCCGATGTGGCCTCCCGGCAATATCCGTCCGCCCCAATATTTTTTGCAAAGATGGGGGTGACCGGAGCTCCGCCAACCATGGTCTGGACTTTTCGCTTTAAGCCAGTGGCATGAAGAAGATCGATCGTAAATTTCATCCAGCTCATGGTGGACGTGAGAAGGGAGGACATCATTAGGAGTTTAGCATCATTTTTTTCGACGGCTTTAACAAACTTTTCCGGAGAGACATCCACCCCTAAATCGATGATCTCAAACCCATTTCCCTCCAGAAGAATGATGACCAGGTTTTTGCCGATATCATGAAGATCATACTTCACCGTCCCGATAATCACCCTCCCCAGCACATTTTTCTTATGTTCATGGATGAGCGGCCTTAACACATTCAACCCGAATTTGAGCGCTCTCGAAGACATGAGCAATTCCGGAATAAAAAACTCCCCTCTTCTGAATCGTTCGTTGGCCTCAAGCATGCCGGGGATTAATCCATGATTGAGGATCTGAAATAGGTTGACCTCCTCTTTGACCATCTTCTCCGTCATCTCTTTGACGGCTTTACAATCCCGCATCACAACAGCCTGCCGGAGTTGATTCAGTGTCCCTTCAAGGCCTTCCCCCTCTTTTTCAGATACGCTCCTGATTGAATTTATTTTTCCCGTTCGATCAATCATACATCAATACACCTTCCCTGATGAACCACCCGGCGTTCTCGCTCTATCCTCGCACAAACCAGAATCAAACGTCCCGGACTTCACGCATCCTAAGGTCAACGACTTTTCTGTTTGACAGGAATGGCCCCTTTAGGACATCTTAAATAATAAAGAAGTGGACGTCAATAGAAATAGCAGAATTTTACCAAAAATGAGCAGAAACAGACAAGACTTATTTCCGTTCCCTATTCTAAACTGATTATTGTAAAACCCTTTATCGGGTTATATTTTTTCTAATTCAAAAAAGGGCATGGGTATGAAACCGAGAGAGAGGATTCTCACCGCTTTAAAAAGAATGACTCCAGATAAAGTCCCCTGGATCGAAAATGACATAGAGGAAGGGCTCCAGGAAAAGATCATGGGGACCACCCACTTTACACCCGGGGAACTCTGTGAAAAGTTGGGCATGGACGGGTTTGGGTACCACTTCCCCACGGGCGGGAAAACGTCGGCAGGCCAGGCTTTTCAGGCGGCAGTGGGATTCAAAGAAAGTTATTATTACCCCCAAAAAGTAACTTTCGATTTTGTCCCTCCCTGGATTGCTGAAATGGGAGTAACGGAAGACGGTCGGACTTTCATTAAAAAAGGCCTTCTCACTTCCCCGGATTCCCTGAAATTATTCGATGAATATTTGCCGGACCCCGATCATCCGGCCCGTTACGAAAGGGTGGCAAATTGGCTTGCCGAGTATAAAAAAGACTATGCGGTGTTTGCCAGGGTCCGATTAGGCTCTGCCTCTTTGCTAGAGAGCATGGGCATTATCGAGTTTTCTTATAATCTGTATGATCAGCCTGATCTGGTCAAAGAGGTCCACCGGAGGTTTTCCGAATGGTCGGCGAAGGTGGTGGAACACCTGAACCAAATGGATTTTGATTTTTATTGGGCCAACGACGATCTGGCAGATACGAAACAACCCTGGATGAGTAAAGCCGTTTATCAGGAGTTTTTTCTCCCTTATCAAAAGATTGTTGCCAATGCCATGAAGAAACCATGGGTTTTCCATAGCGATGGCAACCTGTTTCCCCTTCTGGATGACCTCATTACCCTTGGGATGAACGGAATCCATCCCATTCAGCCCGCCGCCATGGATATCGCGCAGATGAAAGCAAAATATGGCGATCGTGTCTGCATCCTCGGGAATATCGACCTCGATTACACGCTCACCCTCTCCCCTCCGGAAGAGGTGGACCGGGAAGTGAAAGAGAGAATTGCCGTGGCGGGACAAGGAGGAGGATACATCATCACAAGCGCTAACAGCCTTACGGATTACTGCAAAGTGGAAAATGTCCGGGCCATGGCGCAAGCGATCAAAAAATACGGAAACTACCCACTCAACCCAAATTCATTAAAGTAAACCCCGTTAGAACGTTTTCAACTTTCTAACGGGGTAAATTCAAAGTTTTTTGAACCAGATGAAATATCTCGTGATCGCCTGTCACATCATGAAAGATGAAATCCTTCGGTTTCAAACGAACGGGATCTCCTTTATCTTTTTAGAACAATCCCTGCATCGAGTTCCCGAGAAGATGAAAGAGGCCATTCAGGCAGAGATCCTCAAGGCAGACGATTGGGAAGGCGATTATATCATTTTGAGTTACGGGCTGTGCAGCAATGGAATTCTTGGCATCAAATCGAGCCACCATTCCATTGTCATTCCTCGAGTTCACGATTGTATCGCTCTCTTCCTGGGATCCCCTGAAAGGTACGACGAGGAGCACCAAAAAGAGCCGGGAACCTACTATCTCACCAAGGGCTGGATTGAGGAGGGTAAATCTCCTCTCGGGGTGTTTCAGGAGTACAGTCAGCAATATGGAAAAGAAACAGCCGAATGGATCATCAAAGAAGAGTTGAAAAACTATACCCGAATTGCCCTGGTCGACACGGGCCTCCGTTTGAAGGAGATACACCGCCAACATGCCCGGGAGAATGCCCGTTTTCTTCAACTGCGATACGAAGAGATCGTAGGATCGCTGGCGTTTTTTGAGAAGATGCTTCGTGGGTCCTGGGATAAGGACTTCATTATCCTAAAGCCTGGGGAAGAGGTCACCCAGGAGTTATTTTTAAATATGGACAGAGAGGAGAAAAAAAATGATTGATCAGGAAAAATTTCATACCGCTCTTTCGCAGGGGAAAATGGATGAAATAAGGAAAATGACTCAGGAAGCCCTGGATGCCGGAGAGTCCGCCGAAATGATTCTGAAAGGCGGCCTCATCCAGGCCATGGATCGAGTGGGGATGAGATTTAAAAAGGGAGAGGTCTATATCCCCGAGGTGCTTATCGCCGCTCGGGCGATGCACGCCGGTATGGCGATCCTCAAACCCATTCTTTCAAAATCAACAAGCGTCATGGGCGGGAAAGTGATCATTGGAACGGTTAAAGGTGATCTCCATGATATTGGGAAAAACCTGGTGGTCATGATGCTTGAAGGAGGAGGATTCGAAGTAATCGATTTGGGGATTGATATTCCATCGAACAAGTTCGTCGAGGCCATCCGGCAGCATCAACCGCAGGTCGTCGCCATGTCTGCGCTACTGACCACCACGATGAAGGAAATTCAAAGTGCAATTCAAGTCATTGACCAGGCAGGCCTTAGAAAACAGGTCAAGACGATTGTTGGAGGAGCTCCCGTTACGGAAAAGTTCGCCAGGGAGATCGGTGCCGATGGATACGCTCCGGATGCGGCTTCCGCCGTCGATCTGGTCAAAAGCCTCATTGCAGGAAAGTAACAAACCGGAATAATGGAATGATGGAATTTCACCACTCCATTATTCCAAATCTTAATTAAAGGGAGGAAACCACCATGAGAAAGACAAGAAGAGATTTTATAAAGACGGCTGGCGCAGCGGCGGTTGGGACAACCGCGCTTCTGACGGGAACCCGAATCACCCATGCCGCAGACCCTCAGTTCAAATGGAAGGCTCAAACTCTCTGGAGCGCGGCGGAACTGACCTATAAGGTCTTCCAAGATTTTTGTGCGAGGGTGAAGAAGTTGACCAATGGCAGGCTCGAGATCACTCCTTTCCCCGCAGGCGCGGTCGTCGGAACCTTCGAATGCCTTGACGCCTTGAGCAAGAACGTTCTTCAGGCCATGAATCAGTGGCCAGGATACTGGACGGGAAAAGACCCGGCCTTTGCATCCACTGACCTTATCTTCGGTTACTCTCATCCGTGGCAGGCAGATGCGTGGTATCATTACAAGGGTGGGCTTCAGATGCTACGGGACATCTATGCACCCTATAACGCCTATTGCGTTGGGGTCACCTGGTGGGGAGTTGAATCGATCCCATCGAAAAAACCTTTAAACAAGCTTGAGGATTTCAAGGGGATTAAATTCAGGGTCCCCCAGGGCATGACGGCTGATCTGATATCAAGGCTGGGGGGATCTACCACGATCGTCCCCGGAGGGGAAGTCTATTCGGCTCTCGAAAGGGGAGTGGTGGATGCAACGGATTGGGGAACGCCTTCGATGAACCACCGCATGGGTTTCCACGAGGTGACAAAGTACTTCAACTATCCGGGATTCCACTCCATGCCGGTCGGCGATTTCACCGTCAACATGGAAGCCTGGAAGGCCCTCCCTGACGACATCAAGACCATTCTTGAAGCGGCGGTCAGGGAATATAACTGGGATCAGGTCGAAAGAGTCGCCATCGATGATATCCGGGCGATGGGAGAGATGAGGAAGAAAGGAGTTACTCCGATCACCTGGAGTGACCAGGAGCTTCGAAGAATCAGGGCGGTAGCCGAAAAGATATGGGATGAATGGGCTTTAAAAAGCCCCGGCAGCAAGAAGATGATCGAATCGCAAAAAGCCTGGCTAAAAGACATCGGTCAGATTTAGCAAATCATCCTCGGACGTTCCTTTCCCCCTGATGTTTCAGGGGGAAAGGGAGCCCTCTCGTGTTTTGGAAGGAACTATGAAATTCCTCAACATCATTGACAAGATCAGCATCTGGTCGGGAAATATTTTCAGCGCTATTAACCCGATCATTGTCTTTATCGTAGTCTATGAAATCTTTTTGAGGTACGTATTCAATGCCCCGACGATCTGGGCGAACGAGGCAGTCATTTACCTCGCAGCCGTTAGTTATCTCATGGGGGGAGCCTATTCCCACTATTTCCGTGCCCATGTTCGGGTGGATATCCTCTACTTAAATTTTTCTCAACGCACACGGGCCATCCTCGATGTCATCACATTCTTCTTCACCTTTCTCTATCTCGGTTCCCTGGTCTGGGTCGGGACGAAATATGCCTTGGAATCCCTCAAAGTGTTAGAGAAGACGGGCTCTCCATGGAATCCGCCGATTTACCCTCTTAAATTTGCCATTCCCGTTGGAGCCCTCTTACTGTTGCTTCAAAGCATTGCCAACTTCATCCGGGATCTTCGCTTTGCAATAACCTCCACTGGAATCACTACAGACGGGACCTCGAAGCAGCGTAATGAGATAAAAGGACAGGAAACATGAGCATCGGATTGATCACTCTTCTTCTCGTTTTGGTTTTTATTACCTTACTGTTGCTTGGACTGCCCCTTGCCTTCTCCACGGGCAGCGTGGCCGTTCTCTTCACCCTTCTCCATTTCGGGCCCGACGTTTTAATCATGATCGTCACCCGTATTTTCACGATGATGAATAATTTTATCCTCGTCGCCGTGCCTCTCTTCATCTTCATGGCCTGTATTCTGGAGAGCTCCGGGGTTGCCGAAGACCTTTTCAGGGCCGTTTATGTATGGAGTGGCAGGATGAGAGGGGGATTGGGAGTAGCCACGATCATCGCCTCCACGATCATGGCGGCGATGGTTGGAATCATCGGGGCCGAAATCACCACCTTCGGAATGATCGCCCTTCCGGCCATGTTCAGAAGAGGTTACGACAAGCAGCTTGCCCTGGGATCGGTCTGCTGCGGAGGAGCACTGGCTACGTTGATCCCCCCAAGCGTTGTCTTCATCATGTTCGGCCTGATGGCAGGAGTTTCGGTCGGAAAATTGTATATTGCTGGAATCCTTCCCGGACTCTTGCTTGCCTTCTTTTATTCTGCCTATATCCTGACCCGTGCTTATCTCAATCCAGCCCTCGCTCCCGCAGCGCCGCCTGAAGAAAGGAAGGTCTCACTCGGACAAAAATTCCAGATGCTGGCAGGATTGATTCTCCCAGGCTTGATTGTCCTGGCAGTGCTGGGTTCCATCTATCTAGGGATCGCAACTCCGACGGAGGCCGCAGGGACTGGAAGTTTGGGCGCTATCATCTCCGCTGCCGTTTATCGACGGCTGAGCTGGCAGATGATTAAAGAGGCGGCCATTCGAACCATGAGAATCACCTGTATGCTCATCTGGCTCTTTTTTGGGGCATCCGCAATCATTGGCTATTATACCCTTGCGGGCGGCACAGATTTTGTGACGCAGGGATTGATCGGTTTAAAACTCGGCCCTGTCGGTACCCTGATTGTCATGCAGCTCATCTGGATTATTCTCGGCTGCTTTCTCGACTGGATCGGCATTCTCCTTCTGACCCTTCCCCTCTTTCTTCCTATCATTCACGAATTTGGATTCGACCCGGTCTGGATCGGCGTCCTCTACTGTCTGAACATGCAGATTTCCTACATCTCCCCTCCCTTTGGACCCGGGGTTTTCTATTTGAAAGCGGTTACGCCGGAGGGCATAACTGTGGGTCAGATTTTTCGCTCGACCATTCCGTTCTTTTTCCTTATTGTGCTTGCCCTTGTTTTAAACAATATTTTTCCCCAGATCGCCCTCTGGCTGCCGGGGACGATGATTAAATAACCCTATTTCTACCCCCCCTTTATTAAAGGGAGAGCGCGGGGATTCAAAAATGAGGATTACATGAAAACGAAACCCGATTTTAACCGGCTTAAACAGGCCCTTCGCCACGAGGAGCCCGACTGTCTGCCCCTGGCAGAAGCCCTCGTGGCCTATGAAATCCAGTCCCTCTTTCTTGGGAAAAAAGTGACGGACTCCGACCTGGAATCGCAGGTGGAATTCTGGGTTCAAGCCGGCTACGACTTCATCCCTTTGACAGTTGGGATGATGAGCCCAGGTGAAATTACGAAAGAGTCGAGTATATTTGGTGTCGTCCAAAAGGTTTTAAGGAAAAATAAAGATACTGAGGAAATTATCCCCTGGAATATCGAGGAAAAAGGGATAATTTCAACACCTGAGGACTACGATCAATTTCCATGGGAGGAAGCGGCAAAGCTTGATTTTAGCAAATTTTATGAAGTCCAACCTTTTCTCCCCAATAAGATGAAAATTATTGCTTGTTCGGGGAAGATATTCACATTGACCTGGATGTTAATGGGTTTTCAGAATTTCTGCTTGAGCCTCTATTTGCAGGAAGAATTAGTAAGGAAAGTTTTTCAGAAAATTGGAGAAATCCAGTTACAGGGTGCTAAAAAGTTGCTTGAAATTCCAAACATTGAAGGCCTTTGGGTTGTGGATGATCTCTCTTATGGGTCAGGTCCTATGATTGATCCAAAATTTTTTAGAAAATATTTGTTTCAATGGTATGAAGAACTTGCTTCGATATGTAGGGAAAAAGACCTTTTATTTATCTTTCACTCTGACGGAAATGTTTGGCAAATTCTTGAAGATCTCATATCAATCGGGTTTGAAGCTATTCACCCTATCGATCCTACCAGCATGGACATCAACGAAGTCAAAAGAAAAGTGGGAAACAAAGTCGGAATTATTGGCAACATCCACACTGATTTATTAGCTACTGGAACATCCGAAGAAGTCCAGGAACTAACCAAAAAACGGATACGAGAAATTGCGCCGGGAGGAGGATATGCCTTGGGTTCTGGAAATTCTGTTCCAAATTGGGCCCGATTTGAAAATTATCAATCCATGCGTAAGACTGCATTAGAGTACGGAATTTATCCTATAAAAATTTAAAATCGTTGACTTCCAACCAGCAAGGGAAAAGAAAATTTATGACGACCCATAAAGAACGCATGCTGAAGGCGGCTCGAGGAGAACGGGCGGACCAGCTCCCGTGGGTCCCCCGGATTGACCTCTGGCACAATTCCAATTCGATGCGTGGCGCCCTCCCAAAGCCTTTTAAACAGGATGCCTCCCTGGATGAAATCGCCGATTACATCGGAGGGGGATACCACAAAATTGTACCGGAGTTCCTTAAGGCTCGCTCTCCGGAAGACAATATTGACCGAGGAATAGGCGTTTATCGTCTCTGGGGAATGGCCTACCGGCCGGAATTAGTGGGAGTGGATCGGGAAGTAAAAAAAGAAGGAGATGCAACCCTTGTCACTTATCATACCCCTATCGGATCCGTCTCATGCAAATACGTTTATACCGAAGAAATGAAGCGAGCGGGGGCTTCGATCACCTGGATCACGGAACATGTTTTGAAAGAGCCCAAGGATTACAGGACCGTGGGCTACATTTTTAAAAATATAAAGATTCATCCCGACTACGATAATTATCTGGAGTTCCAGAGAAAAGTGGGAGACAAAGGATTTGCCGCTGCTTTTGCCAACCTTTCCGCGAGTCCGATGCACCATATCATGAAAGAGTTTCTCGATGCAACAAAATTCTATCTTGAGATGTATGATCATCCGAAAGAGATGCGAGCTCTTTGTGAAGATATGGAACCCTATTTCGACCAGATTTTCAGGGTCCTGGCAGAATCTCCGGCAGAAATCATCTTCTCAGGAGCCAACTATGACGAGATGATCACCTACCCTCCCTTCTTCCGGGATCACATCATGCCCCATCTTCAGAAATTGGCCGATATTCTTCATCCCAAAGGTAAGCTTCTCCTCTGCCACTGCGACGGTGAAAACAAAGGCCTTCTCGATCTGATTCCTGAAAGCGGGATGGACATTGCCGAAGCAGTCTGCCCCCAGCCCATGACCAAGGTGACGATCACACAGGTAAAAAAGGCATTTAAAGGAAAAGTGACCATTTTCGGCGGGATCCCATCAGTCGCCTTGCTGGAAGAGAGCATGTCGGATGAGGAGTTTGAGAAATTCATGCTCGATTTGTTTAAAGAAATTGCGCCTGGAGATCGATTCATTTTAGGCATTAGCGATACGACCCCTCCAGATGCAAAATTCGAAAGGCTTCTCAGAATATCAGAAATGGTAAACGAGTTGGGAAATTTACCCATAAAAATATAGAGGCAGCGGATGTTCCAGGAAGAAATCCAGCGTTATTACGAAGCTCTAAGAGAACCGAAAATCAATAAAATCGAGGAGCTTGTTCGGGAATTTATTGAGAAACATGTTTCGTCGGTTGTTATCCTGAATGAGGGGCTTATCGGGGCCATGGGAATCATCGGACAGGAGTTTAAGGCCTCAAAGCTCTGGGTGCCTGAGGTTCTTCTTGCTGCCAGAAATATGCACAGGGGAATTGAAATTCTTAAGCCCGAACTCCTGAAAAATAACGTTCCAAGCAAAGGGAAATTTCTCATTGGCACCGTCAAAGGGGATATCCATGATATCGGCAAAAACCTTGTCATCATGATGATGACAGGGGCAGGATATCAGGTGATCGACCTTGGAATCGATGTTCCCCAAGAGCGGTTTTTAGAGGCCATCGATAAAGAACGGCCAGACATCGTTGGCCTTTCAGCTCTTCTAACAACCACCATGCTGGAGATGAAAGAAGTAGTCAAAAGCATCCCCAAAAACTTTTCTTCCCCTCCAAAGATTATCATTGGCGGCGCGCCCGTCACTCGAAAGTTCTCAGAGGAGATAGCAGCAGATGGTTATGGAGAAGATGCAATACGAGCTGTCGAACTTGCCGATCAACTCCTCATGTCAAAAGGAATGATTTGATGGAACATCATCTCTCCTCACCAAAGCGAAGGTTTCTCTCTGGCCTTTTCGGAGGAAGAAAGGGAGACCGGATCTCTGTGGCCAACCCTACCTCCATCGTTTCGGTTGAGTTAATGGAGAAGACCGGAATCTTCTTCCCGGATGCCCACCTCGATCCAATCAAGATGGCAGAACTTGCAGCAGCCGGATATGAAATTCTGGGGTTTGACTCCATCATGCCTGAGTTCAGTGTCCAGCAAGAGGCAGAGGCATTGGGCTGTGTGGTCGATTGGGGAAGTCCCTCCATGATGCCCGATGCTAAAACCCATCCAGTAAAGGAGGTTTCCCAGCTTCATATTCCAGAGAATCTTCTCGAAAAACCTTCGATCAGGGTTGTCCTCCAAGCCTTGGAATTGTTGAGAAAGAATTATGGAAACCAGGTTGGAATTATCGGAAAGGTGATGGGCCCATGGACGATCTCCTACCACATGTGCGGAGTTCAGGAGTTCCTCCTCTGGACATTGATCGATCCGGATAAGGTGCGAGCCCTTCTTGATCGGCTCAAGGAGGTAACCATCGCCTTTGCCAATGCCCAGTTCAAGGCAGGCGCAGATGTGGTGGTCATTGCGGATCACGCTACGGGTGACTTGGTTAGCCCAAAGACATATCAGGACTTTCTTCTTCCGGTCCATCAGGAAATCATTCAACGGATTGGAGGACCAACTATCCTCCATATCTGCGGAAACTGTTCCGACCGCCTTCGGCTCTTCGTGGAGGCTGGCTTCGACGGTTATCACTTTGAGTGGCAGGTGGACGCAAAAATGGCGGTTCAGACGGTAAACCATGAGATGTCTCTCGTAGGAAATATCAGCAACAAAAACGTCCTTTTCGGAGGAACTCCGGAGGATGTCTATAAGCAGACCCGTTACAGCATCGAAGCGGGTGTCGATGTTCTCGCTCCGGAATGCGCTGTCCCCCTCCAAACCCCCATTGCCAACCTGAAAGCCATCGTCGAAGCCGCTCGCCAGGGTTGGTAGTTCAGTTACACCAAGCAGAGAAATAGATTTTTTTTGACATCTTCTTTTGAATCTTCTATAAACCCTTTATACTTTTCAGCTATACTCTTCAGCCTGATTAACACATCGGCCCAAGTGGATCCTTTTAATCAAGGCTAAAGCCTTGAGTTACAAGTTTATGTAACTCAGCCCTTTAGGGCTGAATAGAATGACTGGACATGAGAAAATTCAAAGTGACTTTTCTTCCTTCTCGTAAAGAGAGGGAGATTATTGAAGGAGAGACGGTCCTGGAGGCTGCAAGGGAGTCCGGGGTTGAGGTCGAATCACTCTGCGGAGGCCTCAGAAATTGCGGAAAATGCAAGGTTCAATTATTGGATGGGACACTCTCTCCATTCACAGATGACGAGTCCAAATTCATTCCGGATTGCGAAAAGGCAAACGGATACAGGTTAGCCTGTGTGGCCCAGATATTATCCGATGTCCAAATTTTCGTCCCTGAAATAAGCAGGATTGAGAAACAGGGATTAAGAAAGGCAGTCGCCGAAAGAACTATTGGATTAAATCCTGCCATTCTCCCCTATTACGTGGAACTGCCTCCTGCTTCCTTAAATGACCTGACTGCAGATGTTGACCGACTTAAAAATGGACTTTGGGAGAAATACCATCTCCACGGCTTGGATATTGACTATCCTACCCTCTTGAAACTATCTCATGCTCTCAGAGAGAAAGATTGGAAAGTCACAGCATCCATTTGGATGGAGAAGGAAATTCTTGATGTCAGACCCGGCCGATCGGATCATTTCTATGGGCTGGCCATTGATATAGGGACAACGACGATTGCAGGTTACCTGTGCGATCTTCAAAATGGAGAACTGATTGCCACTCAATCCATGATGAATCCTCAGGTCGTCTACGGTGAGGATGTGATGTCCAGGATCACCTATACGGCGACTCATGCAGATGGCCTTGAAAAGCTTCACCGGTCGATCATCAATGGATTGAACCAACTCATCAAAGCGATCGTTGAGGGATGTTCCCTTTTTTCTAAGGACATCCTGGACCTGACGGTCGTTGGCAATACAGCCATGCACCATCTCTTTCTCAAGATCGATCCTCAATACCTGGGGGTTTCCCCCTTTACCCCAACAGTTCACCAATCCATCAATATTAAGGCAAGGGATCTGGGATTGAAGGTCCATCCTTCAGCCAATGTTTATCTATTACCCATTGAAGCAGGGTTTGTGGGGGCAGACAACGTGGGCGTATTGATTGCTCAAGAGCCTTACAACCAGGATCAGATGGTTCTCATCATCGACGTTGGAACAAACGGCGAGCTGGTACTTGGGAATAGAAACCGTCTCCTCTCCTCTTCCTGTGCCACAGGACCTGCTCTGGAAGGAGCCCATATTAAATTCGGAATGAGGGCCACAAACGGAGCCATCGAAAAGGTGAGGATTGATCCGGAAACCCTGAAGGTGGACTTCAAAGTTGTAGGAGAGACCCAATGGAAATCGGAATCTAAATCCGTAAAGGCGAAGGGTATATGCGGTTCAGGCATCCTCGATGCAGTGGCTGAATTGTATTGGAATGGGATCATTGAAAAAAGCGGACGTCTTAAAAAAGAACGATCGATGCCACGTTTGAAGACATCTGATGAAGGAGCTGAATTTGTTATCGCTGAAAAAGATGAAACCACGCATGGGAAAGAGATCACTCTGACCCAGCAGGATATACGGAATATTCAACTGGCAAAAGCCGCCCTTTATGCGGGCGCCAGATTGATGATGAAACGATGCGGAGTCCAAAAACTCGATCGTGTCATGCTCGCAGGCTCCTTCGGAACCCATATCGATGCTGAGAGGGCAATGAGGATAGGGATGTTCCCGGAATGTGATCTGAACAATGTAATTGCTGTTGGCAATGCAGCTGGTGAGGGCGCGATGATCGCCCTGCTGAACAGGGAGAAGAGAGGAAAGGCTGAGGAAATTGCAAGAAAGGTGGAGTATCTCGAACTCACTCTTGAGAAAAATTTTCAGGAAGAATTCATAGAGGCCATCCCTTTCCCAAACCTTAAAGGGTTTCTCTAATGAAGAGAGATGGGATTGATAAAAACCTCTTTTTACGATAGAGCAGAACCAAAATTTTAAATTACAGGTGGAGGTGGATACCATGGGGGAACGATTAAAAAATAAGGTGGCCATCGTGACAGGAGCTGGTTCCGTTGGCCCAGGATGGGGAAATGGCAAAGCCACCTCCGTAATATTCGCCAGGGAGGGAGCAAAAGTTTTTGCAACAGACCTTAACCTTGCGGCCGCAGAGGAAACAAAATCGATCATCGATAAGGAGGGAGGGACGTGTACTGTCCACAAGGTTGATGTGTCAAAAGCCGATCAGGTCAAAGCGATGGTGGCCCATTGCCTCGAAACTTACGGCCGCATCGACATCCTTCATAACAATGTCGGCATTGTGGTAGTGGGCGGTCCAGTAGAGACCAGTGAAGAGACCTGGGATCAGGTCATGGCCGTCAACCTCAAGAGCATGTTCCTGACCTGCAAATACGTTCTCCCCCAGATGGAGAAACAGGGAGGGGGCGTGATTATCAACATATCCTCCATTGCAGCAATCCGATACACCGGCGTCCCTTATATCACCTATTATACGACCAAGGCCGGTATTCTTGGATTTACTCAGGGAATCGCGCTCCAATATGCGGGGAAAAATATTCGCGCCAATGCAATCCTGCCTGGATTAATGCATACACCCATGATTGTCGAACCCCTCAAAGGGGCCTATGCTGCCGGAGATGTGGAGAAGATGATCGACATCCGCAATAAACAATGTCCCACGGGGAAAATGGGGGATGCCTGGGACGTAGCAGAAGCTGCTCTCTTTCTTGCTTCAGATGAAGCCAAGTATGTGACAGGCGCCCAACTTGTTGTTGATGGAGGAATCACCTGTAAATTCGCTTGAGGAGAGACATTTCTATTTAATAAACATCAAGGAAGGGGGGAAGCACTTCTATGGCAATGAACCTTGGAACGCTTTTTACAAAAGCCGCAAGGACTTTCCCGGAAAGATTAGCCATCGCCTATGGGGATTACGAATTAACCTATCAGCAGGCAAACGAACGAATCAACAGGATGGCGAATAGGCTCTTAAGTTTAGGAATTAAAAAAGGAGAGAATGTGGCTCTCCTTTTACACAACTGCCCGGAGTTCATCGAAGTCCTCTTTGCCTGTTTCAAAGCTGGAATCGGTACAGTTCCTATCAATTTTCGTCTTCACCCAAAAGAATGCGCCTTCATCATCGACAATTCCGAAGCAGTGGCTGTCGTTTTAGGGGACGACTTCAGGGATTCCCTTTATGCCTTAAAGAATGAAATGCCTCGGGTGAAACATTACATTTGTGTGGCTAAGCCTCTGGAAGGGATGCTTCATTATGAGACCCTAATCAAAGACAAATCTCCAACATTTGTCGATGTCGATGTTGAGCGGGATGACCTAGCCTGGCTCTTTTATACGTCCGGCACAACCGGGCAACCTAAAGGAGCGATGCTCACTCATCATGTCCTCATGATGATGACCATGAACTTTTTTGCCGATATGGCGTCGCTGGGTCCTGACGACGTCATCCTTCACGCTGCACCCTTAAGCCATGGGAGCGGTCTTTATGGGATACCCAACGTGGCCAAAGGAGCGGCCAATGTTATTTTGCATGTAAAAACCTTCGATCCGAAAACCGTATTTGAAACGATCCAGCGAAGAAGAGTCACCAATATGTTTATGGCTCCCGCCATGATCAAACGACTGGTCACCTCTCCGGAGATCGATCGATACGATCTCAGCTCCATCAAATGTATTAATTATGGAGGAGCCCCCATCTATGTAGAAGACATGAAGGAGGCAGTTCGAAAGATGGGCCAAGTCTTTGTTCAACTTTTCGGCCAGGCAGAATGCCCGATGACCATTTCCTACCTTCGCAAAGAGGAGCATCTCCTGAAGGGTACGGAAGAACAGATGAAGCGGTTGACATCCGCCGGAATCCCAAGGACAGATGTAGAAGTCAAGATTTTCGATGAGCATGACCATGAACTTCCGCCAGGGCAAATGGGCGAGATCGTTGTTCGCGGAGAGGTGATGATGAAAGGCTATTGGAGAAATCCAAAAGCCACAGCCGAAACCCTCCGTGGAGGCTGGGTCCATACCGGTGATCTTGGAGTGATGGATGAAAAGGGTTATGTCTATATCCTCGATCGGGCAAAGGACATGATCATCAGTGGTGGCGAAAATATCTACTCAAGGGAGATCGAAGACATAATCTTGAAGCATCCTGCCATTCATGAAGTGGCAGTCATTGGAGTGCCGGATGAGAAATGGGGAGAGGCAGTGAAGGCCATTGTCTCTCTGAAACAAGGACAAACGACTACGGAAGAGGAGATCATTAATTTTTGTAAAGATAACTTAGCAAGTTATAAGAAGCCCAAGTCCGTAGAGTTCATCAAAGAAATACCTAAAAATCCTTACGGTAAAGTTCTCAAGAGGGAACTTCGTGAAAAATACTGGGTCGGTGAATCCAGAAGAGTAAGATGAGGAATTCATTATTGACATTATTTTTAATTTTCAATAGAAATGCCCTATCAAGGAGGGAGCCAGAAAATGGGATCCTCCAGATGAGCTCTTGAAAGGAGAAGAATATGGCTAAACTGATAACGGGTGGAATGGGTTTTATCGGAGTTTACCTTGCTCATGCTCTGTTGAAAAAAGGAGAAGAAGTAGTCCTCTTTGATGTCGTCACAAAATCTCCGCTCATTCATAATATTAAGGATAAAGTGAAAATCGTTCAGGGCGACCTTGCCTCATGGGCAGAAGTCATGGAAGTGGTCGGCCGGAATAAGGTTGACGGGATCTATCACACAGGCGCCCTTCTCTCTGCTTCCGCAGAAGAAAAACCGATAACCGCCTACAACGTAAACGCAGGAGGAACATTTAACATCCTTGAGGCTGCAAGGTTGTTTAATGTGAAACGAGTCATCTTTACGAGTACCATTGCCAGTTATGGCCTGGGCCTCCATACCGTTGATGAAGATACTATCCAGATGCCTATTTCCATGTATGGAGTCACCAAAGTCTTCTCTGAAAGGCTCGGGGAATACTACAACAGAAAATTTGGGATCGATTTTCGAGCAGTTCGGCTTCCGTCAATTATCGGACCAGGAAGAGGAGCCGGTGGAGCTTCAGCCTATAGCACGTTGATGATTTCAGAGCCGGCATTAAAAAGACCTTATGCCGTGACCGTTGAAGAAGATGTCATCATGCCCCTGCTTTATATCAAGGACTGTGTTGATTGTCTGATCGGTTTATATGAGGCGGACAATGCCAAATTAAAAAGAAGGGTCTACGCCATTGCCGGCTTTTCTCCTACAGCTAAAGAGATCTATGATGAAATAAAAAGGATCCTCCCGAATGCTGACATTAAGTTTAAGCCAGATCGTGAATTGACAGAAATCGTTCGGAGTTGGCCAAAATACCTCAGGGAGACGAAAGCCGCTGAAGAATGGGGTTGGAAGACCAAGCATTTTCTAAAAGAAACGGTAGGAGATTTCATTAAAGAGATTCAGACCCATCCTGAGATTTACAGGTAGATTCTTTTGAATCCATGAAAAACAATGGTATGAGTCCATTTGATACAAGCCCCTGAGGTTAAGAAGGATGCAATTATTAAGCGAAATGTTTGAGAGAAGTGCCAAGGAATCAAAAGAAAAACCGGCGGTCCTCTTTGAAGAAAAGGAAGTAACTTACCAAGAGTTGAAGGAGTTGACGGATAAGATGACCAATGGACTCCAGGAAATGGGAATCGAACCTGGGGAAAGAATATTGGAATTCATGACGAACCGGATTGAATTTGTTATTTCCCATTTCGGCATTATTAAATCCGGTGCCACAGCCGTTCCTATAAACGTAATGTATAAACCCTACGAAATCGTTTATATCGCTAATGATACTCAGGCAAAAGGGATCGTTACAGAGTCCCACCTCTTTCCAATCGTTCTTGAATGCATGCCGCAAATCCCAACCTTGAAATATGTTATCGTCTTGGGAGAGACGATTCCCGAAGGGACCCTTTCCTTTCAGTCCTTAATTTCAAAGGCCGGGACCACCTTCAGGAAACCCGATGCCTCCGTGGATGACATTGTTTCCATCATTTATACCTCAGGGACAACGGGGAAGCCCAAAGGAGCGACTCAGACTCATCGGTCAATCTATATGAATGTCATTGGAGATATTGCTGCCAACAAGTTGACCTCGTCAGATCGTCTCGTATGTGCTTTGCCTCTTTTTAATAATTTCGCTCTCAGCGTTCTATTGATGCCAACATTTTTTATCGGAGGGAGTATGGTATTGGTGGACCGCTTTGAGGCCGGAAAAGTCCTCGATCGGCTCTCCCGATTCAAAGGAACCTACTATGCTGGAACCCCCACCATGTATATTTATCTTTTGGAACACCTTGATCCAAAGATCCATAACTTACAATCCCTGCGGGTGGTGAATAGCGGCGGCGCCCATTGTCCCTATGAAGTCATCAAGGATTTTGAGGATAAATTTGGGGCAGACTTTTTGGATGGATATGGTTTTACCGAAGGATGTGGGTTTTCAACCCTTTCCCCTCTCGTTGGAATTCGAAAGAAGAATTCTGTGGGAATTCCTATATCAAACATCCGGGTCAAAGTGGTGGATGACTATGATCAAGAAGTACCCAAGGGGACGGTGGGGGAAATCTGCGATAAGGGGGATCATCATTCCATTCATTGTTATTGGAATAATTCTGAAGCCAATACAAAAAGCTACCGAGGGGGGTGGTTTTATAGTGGCGACATGGGCTATCTGGATGAGGATGGTTATCTCTACATCACCGACCGAAAAGCCGACCTCATCATTACTGGAGGGCAGAATATATACCCGGTTGAAGTAGAACAGATCATCTATACTCATCCCAAAGTGGCCATGGCTGCTGTGATCGGAATTCCGGATAAAGTGAAGGGCGAGTTGGCTAAGGCCTATATCGTGTTGAAACCAGGAGAATCAACAACAGAACAGGAGATCATCGAATTCGTTAGAAGTCGTATTGCGAAATATAAAGCCCCAAGATTGGTCGAGTTTGTAAAATCGCTTCCTCAAGGACCGACCGGTAAGATTCTTAAACGGGAATTGAGGGAAGAAATTCTAAAAAGCAAAAGATAATCTTTTCACAATCTATAAAAAGTATTGACATTTTTTCTTATTCAATATATTCTTGCAAAACCTTCTGGGTGGGGGGGAAGACGTTTTCTATTAAAATATTATTCAACAAGAAAGGAGGACGAGTATGAAGAAGTTTGCAATTTTAACGGCTTTAGTTTTTACACTAAGTATCATTTCAGCCTCAATGGTGATGGCCCAGGCGAAACCCGCCCCGGCCAAAGAACCAGCCAAGGCGCCCGCCAAACCAGCACCTAAACCCGCCGCCACCAAAGAGCCCATCAAATTTGGAGCCATCTACTGCTTCGCCGGACCCTGCTACATGTATTCCGAATCAGCCATCATTGGCATAAAGATCGCAGCCGACGAGATCAATGCAAAGGGCGGAATCCTGGGAAGAAAGGTGGATGTGGTCGTCCGGGACACCGAGATGAAGGTGGATATTGGAGCTCGGGAGACAAAAGATTTGATCCTGAGAGAAAAAGTTGACTTCCTTATTGGCCCGTGTAGCAGCGGTGTTGGATTGGCAATGCAGGTGGTCCATTCTGAGTATAAAGTCGTCCGTGTGGCCACTATGTCTAATACCGAAGGTCAGGTAGTCGATAAATTTACTCCCTATATTTTTCAGATTGTCCCTAACACTTATATGGAAGGGATTGCTGCAACACGTTATCTCAATAAGAAGGTCCCCACTGCTAAAAAGTTTGCTACCATCAATCCGGACTATGAATTTGGGCGCCGGGAATTCGCCGCCTTTGCTGAAGAAATTAAAAGGTTAGTGCCCGATTCTGAAATCCTCTACGAAGCCTGGCCAAAAGGGGGAGAAAAGGATTATACCGCATTCATCACAGCTATTATGGCAAAGAAACCAGAAGCGGTCCAGAGTTCCCTTTTTGGCGCAGACTTAATTGCCTTCACGAAACAGGCTATCCCCTACGGTTTTTTTGAGAAGACCCCCTTCATTGCCCTCTTTGATCTTCCTGTTCTCATCGCTCTGGGAGCGGATGCACCTGAAGGAACTTTTGCGTTTGCAAGAGGTGATTTCTTCCAGGATCCAAATCCAAAGATGTTAGAGTTTGTTGAAAAAAATAGAAAAGCCCGTGGTGCCTATCCTGATGGATGGGCGGTCCAGGCTTATGATGCTGTTTATCTGCTAAAGGCAGGAATTGAAAAAGCCAAGACTACTGAAACAGAGGCAGTCATTAAAGCATTGGAAGGAATAACACTCGATAGTCTGAGAGGTAAATTTACGATTCGACCTCTCGATCATATGGGCAGTGTCCCGAGTTATCAGGGAACGATTGCAAAAGATCCTAATTATCCGTTTAAGACCTGGAAAGATATCGTTCGAACACCAGGGGATCAGATTATGCGTTCTGAGCAGAGCGTTCGAGAGGTTTGGAAGAAAACAGGTGTCACCCGTTGAAAACGGAAATTCGAAGCACGAATATCGAAATCCGAAACAATATCAAAATTCAAATATAAAATGTTCGGAACCTGATTTTTTGTTTCGGATTCAGAATTTCGGTAATTCGGATTTGTTTCGAGTTTCGATATTCAAATTTCGGATTTAAGGATTTTAAGCGATGTCTTTTGATGTTCTCTTTAATCAGTTCATGAGTGGGATTGCCCGGGCGGCCCTTCTCTTTCTGGTCGCCTCGGGCCTCTCCCTCACCTTTGGCGTGTTGAGAGTTCTCAATTTCGCCCATGGCTCTCTCTACATGCTCGGTGCCTTTATTACCTACAACATCTGGAAAGCCCTTCTTATTCCGGTAGTCGGTTTCTATATTGCAACATTCCTCGCCGCTTTAGTGATGGGAGCGATTGGCATCGTCATAGAATTTTTCTTGCTCAGACGCCTTTATTCCAGGGGATGGCCTGAACAGCTTCTGGCTACCTATGCAGTGGTTCTCATTATCACTGATATCGTCAAGTTTGGATGGGGCGGAGAGTTCCTCTCCATTCCAAGACCTATCCCCTTCAAGGGCGCTGTTCTTCTTTTTGGTTTCCCATTTCCCTCATATAATTTTTTCGTCATCTTGCTGGGTTTAGCCCTTGTGATCATTTTATGGTGGCTCGTTTATCGTACCCGTCTCGGTGACATTATCCGGGCAGCCGCCCACGACCGGGAGATGGTCTCCGCCTTAGGCATACCTATCCCATGGCTTTTTACATGGATATTTGTCCTGGGCGCCATGATCGCCGGTCTGAGTGGAGGCGTGGCAGGACCGTATGGATCGATTGCTTTAGGCATGGATATTGAAATCATTGTTGAATGTTTTGCAGTCGTTGTTATTGGGGGAATGGGAAGCCTTCCTGGAACCCTTCTGGGCTCATTTATCGTTGGGCAGGTTTATTCTTTTGGCATTATGTATAAACCAGAGCTGGCGCTTGCCTTTATCTTTATGGTCATGGCCGCTGTTCTGATCATACGGCCCTGGGGTATATTCGGAAGGCCGGAAAGATAACGTTAATGCGAAAATTCGAAGCACGAAATTCGAACCTCGAAACAATTTCTAAATCCAAAATTCTAATGATCCAAACTTGTTTCGAATTTTTGTGATTTGAATTTGTTTCGGATTTCGATATTCGGATTTCGAATTTGTGGAGTTCCTTTCAACTTGGGATAGAGATGAGAATAATCCAATCTGGGGAAAACAGTTTATGGATGAAGAGAGGATGGTGGCTGATTCTTCTATTGGCTTTAGCGATCATCGCCCCTCATGTGATCTCTGAATTTTATCTGGTCATCCTGGGGGAGGCTCTCATTATGAGCCTCTTTGCTTTGAGCTTCAATCTGCTCTTTGGCTACATGGGACAACTCTCCTTCGGCCAGGCTGCCTTCTATGGACTGGGTGGATATACCGTCGCCATGCTCATTACGAAGCTGCAATTTAGCTTCTGGCTCAGTATTTTGGCAGGGGTCGGGGTGGCAAGCATCATGGGTTTAATTGTTGGATATTTTTGCGTTCGTTTGAAAGGAATCTACTTTTCTATCCTGACCCTTGCTTTTGGTCAGCTCATTTTCGTCATCATCTTTAAATGGCATAATTTCACTGGAGGAGATGACGGGATCCAGGGGGTCTTTCCGCCCGGGATTCTTAAAATTCCAATAGTCTACTATTATTTTATCCTCGTTGTTTTCATTATCTCCGCTTTCATCTTATGGCGAATCGTCAACTCCCCTTTTGGCCATACCCTCAAGGCCATGCGAGAAAACCCTGAGCGGACGGAGTTCTTAGGTATTCATATCGCGAGATACCAGCTCATCACCTTTGTCATTGCTGCAGCATTTGCCGGCCTGGCAGGTGCGCTCTGGGCACCCTTTTACCGTTCCGTCGCACCGTCATACCTGACTTGGATTAAATCGGGCGAACCGGTGATGGCTGCCATTCTCGGGGGCCCTTCCACTTTTTTTGGCCCCGTTTTGGGTATGTTCATCATGACGTTCATCCATGCTTATATCTTAGGATTCACTCATTTTTGGCCGATCATCATGGGGACGATCATCCTGATCATCATTTTTGTCCTGCCTGGCGGAATCCTTGAGTTTGCCAAAGTGAAGATCAAGGAGAGACAGGAGAGAGGGAAATTAACCAAGGGGTCATCTTAACCATGTTTCTTCAGACTCAGGGAATCACCAAAGAATTTGGTAAACTTCGAGCGGTCAATGAAGTGAGTCTCGCAATTATTAAGGGAGACATACACGCAATCATCGGCCCGAATGGTGCCGGGAAAAGCACCCTTTTCAATCTCATCACAGGCTATCACCGGTCAACCTCCGGAAAGGTCTTATTCAAAGGGGAAGAGATTACGCATCTACCCGCCTATACCCGTTGCAAACTCGGAGTAACTCGCTCATTTCAGATCACCAGCATCTATCCGAAACTGACCGTGTATGAAAGTGTCTTAATGGCGCTCCTCTCCCATCGGAAAGAAACGTTTAACTTCTTTACCTCAGCAAAAAAGTTCTTTAAAGAAGAGGTCTGGCGTATCCTAGAAGACGTAGGGCTTGCGGATCAAGCAAACATTTTAGGAGATTCCATTTCCCATGGCGATAAAAAGCGATTGGAACTCGCCATCACTCTCGGGACCGAGCCGGAGTTGCTATGTCTTGATGAACCCACCTGCGGCATGTCTACTGAAGAAACTGATAATATCATGAGCCTCATTAATAAACTTTCCACAGAGAGAGGGATCACCATTCTCTTTACTGAACATGATATGAGCGTTGTTTTCGGTATTGCCAAACGAATCTCCGTTCTTCACCAGGGAACCCTGATCGCTGACGGAAAGCCAGAAGAAGTGAGGGCGAACGAAGAGGTGCAAAAAGTCTATCTGGGTGGAACATCATGATCCTTGAAGTAAAAGAGATCCATACCTACTATGGGACAAGCCATATCCTTTTTGGCCTTTCCCTGGATATCAATGAGGGAGAGGTCGTCTGTCTCCTTGGAAGAAATGGAGCAGGCAAGACCACTACGTTGCGTAGCATTATTGGTCTGACGGTTCCCCGTTCGGGGAGTATTTTGTTCAAAGGGAAGGAGCTCATCGGAAAACCTCCCTACCGGATTGCCCCTTTGGGAATCGGTTTTGTCCCTGATGACCGCAGGATTTTCCCAGACCTGACTGTTCGCCAGAATATCCTCGTCGCCCGGAGAGAGATAAAGGGAGCCATCTGGGATCTCAGCCGGGTATATTCCCTCTTCCCCAAACTGAAAGATTTAGAATCACATATGGGAAATCAACTTAGCGGTGGCGAGCAACAGATGCTCACCATCGCCAGAACCTTAATGACCAACCCTGAACTCCTGCTGCTCGACGAACCGGGCGAAGGATTGGCTCCACTGGTCATCAAAGCGATGGAAGATCAATTGGGACAGATTAAAAAATTGGGAACCACCATGCTCATCTGCGAGCATAATGTGGGATTAGCCACAGCCCTGAGCGATCGGGCTTATGTGATGGACAAGGGAACAATCCGTTACCAGGGGACGATTGAAGAATTGAGAAAGAATGAAGAAGTTAAAAAGAAATACCTCATGATTTGATTCCGCCTTTTTGTCATCCAAGCTCATACCGAGATATCTATTCCATTAACGAGGAAACCATCTTATGCTTGAAGGAAAAACCATTCATGAAATAAAAGTCGGAGACTCTGCTCAGATTACAAAGACCATTACAGAGGAAATCATCAATGACTTTGCCCGGGTCACAGGAGATACCAACCCTGTTCATACCAACCCAGCCTATGCAGAAAAAACAATATTTAAAGGGAGAATCGCACATGGGGTCTACTCCCTTGGAATCTTTTCAACCATCCTAGGAAACATTCTTCCCGGATATGGAACAATCTATCTTTCCCAGGAAGTCAAATTTCTTTCCCCTGTAAGAATTGGAGATACCATCATGGCCAAGGTGGAGGTTATTGAGATTATCCCTGAAAAGAACCGTGCAAAATTCAAAACGATCTGTATTAATCAGGATGGAATAATAGTGGTCGATGGCATTGCCTGGGCCATGCCTCTTCGAAAGGAGTAATGATTGGAACCTCCCACAAACCTTTCCCAGATAAGAAAGATCGGAATTATCGGTTCAGGAATCATGGGACATGGCATTGGCAAAACTTTCACCCTCTATCGAGAGGCCTTGGCCTGTCTTAAGGAGGGAGTGGCTTCAGCTGAGGATATTGATTCAGCCGTCAAGGGAACTTTCGGTTTCCGCCTCCCCACGATCGGTCCTTTGGAAACAAGCGACCTTGGAGGACTCGACACCTATCTCAACATCGCAGAATATCTGTTTAAGGAGATTGACCGGTCAACAGAACCTCCTGAAATTCTGAAAGACAAAGTCGCACAGGGGAAACTTGGTGTAAAAACCGGAGAGGGTTTTTTCCCCTACCCTCCTGACAAAGTCGAAGAGAAGATTGAAGAACGGGATCGACAATTTCTTAAACGCTTGAAATGCCTCTATTCGAATTGACAAATTGATCAGGATTGATATATAGATTCTTCAAATTGAATGAGGGGGAGATTGATGTCAGGAAAGGTGATAGAGATTCTTGAGGAAGGCTCAGGCCAGATCTTCTCCAAGATCACGCCCAATGAATTCCGCGAACACATGAGAGAGAAGGTGAAGAATGCCTGGCAGGACAAAAGGACAGACATCAAAACCGCCATTCAGAAATTTGTGCATGATGGGGACTACCTGACGATGGGAGGGGTCAGCTTTGTCAGGCTCTCGATGGCTGCTGTGCATGAAATGATACGCCAGAAGAAGAGGAATCTCAATCTGGCGGCTGGAACCCGGACCTACGATTTTAACCTCATGTTAGATGCAGGATGTGTGAAAAATATCGATTGCGGTTATATCACGGGAATGGAGATTTTTGGAATTCCCTATAGGACCCGAAAAAATGCCGAAAAGATGATTTCAAGCGGTGAGATGGGGATCTCCGAATATGACAATGCCAGCATGGCCTGGCGTCACAAAGCCGCAGCCATGGGGATTCCCTTTCTTCCGATTCGAAACATGATGGGGGCGGATGGGTTCAAGCACAGTGCAGCCAAAAAGATCCGCTGCCCCTTTACAGGCGAGGAATTAATCCTCGTACCAGCCATTTATGCGGATGTCTGTATCATCCATGTCCATCGATGCGACATCTATGGAAATGCCCAGATTGAAGGGGCGTTGAATGAGGACCTCGGGAAATCAAAATCGGCAAAGCGATTGATCATTACAACAGAAAAGATCATTGATACGGATGAGATCCGCCTTGCCCCGGACCGGACCCTGATCCCCTGTTTCTATGTGGATGCCGTTGTCCAGATCCCCTATGGGACCCACCCAACGAATATGCCCGGAATGTATTATGTGGATATCGACCATATGAAGGAGTACGTGGCATCCGCAAGGGAGCAATCCTC
>Ga0194120_10001256_pt1 | contig 46903 bp, 59 predicted proteins | sample TA2MahCa65mmetaG_FD_148642 | JGI IMG/M metagenome (GOLD analysis project Ga0194120, IMG submission 148642) | Freshwater microbial communities from Lake Tanganyika, Tanzania - TA2015019 Mahale Deep Cast 65m | ecosystem: Environmental > Aquatic > Freshwater > Lake | place: Tanzania: Lake... | reverse complement strand
CAAAGGCGCCCCCTCATGCCCGCGCAAAACGCCCGTCGAAAACTGCCAGGCAAGTTGCAGCTTGCCCGCGTTCTCCGTCGTAATCTGCTTCAACGCAGAATGACGCGTATTGGCGTAATCGCCCGTTGGCGACACCCATTGCTTCGCGTCTTTGATCAGAGCCAATAAGGGATCATTCGATGATTTTGACGCAGCGCTCGCGCCCGTTGATGATTTTTGTACAACGCTCGCAAGCGCCTTAATCGCCGCCTCAATTTCTGGCCGCGCATTTAATTTCTGCGCATTTTCAAGATTGCGCAGCGCCTCTGCAAGCAAATCGGCTTCAGACTTTCCAGCCGGCGCCGCTGCTGTTGAACTCGCCGGCAAAGACCAAGTTTGCGCCTGACTGGTCCCAACATTCATTACAGCGATTAAAGCGACTGACGCCAACAGAGAGAGTTTCTGCATTTTTACCTCTTTAAATAAAGATGATGTTTTTGTTTGTGATGCGCAAAGCTTGAATAATTGACAAATGAACAGCCGATATAATTGCGCATTAAAATATCAAAAAACCTCCGAGAACGATAACTCGAAGGCTTCTTCAACTTAAAGGGCCAAGATAACAGCCGAGGTTTCCATCCCCTACGAATATAAACTGCCACACCTCATAGACCCGGTCAATATTGCCAGAAAAGTGAGGAAATCACAATAATTTTAGTCTCCTAAGCTCAATTTTAAGACTTGCCGATCAACTGAATTCGCTTGTCACAGAAGGCTTTAGAACAACGCAGAAAAGCGGCTATCCAATTTACGAAAAAGAAGAATATTTAAGCCTCGCATGCGCTGAAAAAATAGCGCGATGCTTATAAGCCCTTTTTTAAATTTCTAGCACGCGATCTTGCAAAGCAGAGCTTGTCTGCGATTAGCATATAAAATCTTGACCTCGCAGAGACTTTAGCTATTTTGCCTATCATTGGCATGATGTTTGATTTCAACAAATCACCATTAATTTTCCGAAAGGCAGTTGCTTAATGTCATTAGCTTGGGTGTGGAGCCAATATCAGGGCGTCTTGTCAGAAACTGGCGTTACATTACCTCATCCACAAAATACGCCTCAACCAACTGCATGGATCTGGAGTCAGTATCGCGGCGTTCAAGGAGAGACCTCCCTAGCGCTCCCCGTTGGAGAAGATGACATTAGTCTTGCATGGGTGTGGCGCGCCTTCAAAGGCGTTACGACAGACCATGACGCAACACACCCGCATGGAACGCCAGAACTTTCTTCTTCGGCATCGAGCGAGACAGCGCAACTTAAGGCTGGCGCAATATCACCTCCCTCTGCAGTAACGTCATTGCTTTTTTATTTAGGCCTCATTGCGCTATCCGCCTTATTCTCGCTGCTAAGTAAAATTGATTACCCAACATCCTCTCTGTCCCATTCAGCGAGCAGGGGGCATGACGCTTCATGCGCGACGGCTCCAGACGCACAACTTTCTGCGATCCTATATGTGCAAAAATTAGCTGAGAGAGTTGATTGCGACTAATCTAAAGCGCACATCTGGCAAGAGTATAATTTGTTTGGTGGTGCCGACTACAGGATTCGAACCTGTGACCCCATCATTACGAATGATGTGCTCTACCAGCTGAGCTAAGTCGGCATGCACGCTCAAACAAAAGCTTGCAGGTTTCTCTTATCGACGCCGTCCGCCTTTTTCAAGTCAGGATAGAGCGGATCTCAAGCGGCTTTAATTTTTAGCCTCTTTATCCTGCGGCAGATTGGCTAAGGCCTGATGACGTAATTTTTCAATCTCCGCACGGGTCTTTTTTGCCTCCGTACGCGCAACTCGCGCCGCGCGACGAACCGGCAAATGGCTTATCCAGGTTGAAAATCCGCCAGCAATCACGCCCAAGGCCATGGCGATCAGCACCACAATGTAGAGGGGCAAGTCGAAAGCTGGGCCGCTGCTATCTGTGACAAAGGGATCCAAGCTGACATGGACGGGGCTGCGATTGGCCATTGCAAAAAATAAGATAATTAACGCCAAAGGAACGAATACGAGGATCCGAAACGCAGACTTCATATTAGGTTCCATTCCCTTATCTGAGTTAAGCGCCTTATCTCAGAGCATCAGGAGCTTATTGAAGCAAAGTTTTCAATAAGCACAATGTAGACAATTATTCCTGGCTGCGCTAGCGCGCAAAAATTTAAGCCTTAGGGTCCTCATTGAGGCGCTCGCGCATTTCCTTGCCTGTTTTGAAAAAAGGCACGCTCTTTTCATCAACGGAGACTTGCTCGCCCGTGCGCGGATTGCGTCCCGTGCGCGCCTCTCTCTTTTTCACCGAGAAGGCGCCAAACCCTCTGAGTTCCACCCTGTCGCCACGCGCCAGCGCTGCTGTGATCTCATCCAAGATCGTCGTGACAATTGTCTCGACATCTCGCTGATAGAGACTGCCATTTCGACGCGCGATGCGTTGGATAAGTTCTGATTTGATCATTTTGTGGAGCCCATAAAAGGAAATTAATCAGGGAATACGCTCTTTAAAGAAGTTACTAAGGAGAACCCTGCCAAATCGCCAAAAGCCCGTCAAGACCGCGGCCCTTTTCCGCTCGAAGCGCATCTTCCATCGCATCCGCAAAGGACCCCATTCCAACAAGCCGCGCGAGAGCCGCAGCGCCCTCAACAAGACCCAACCGCTCCATGTTAGATTTCTTTTTCCAATCGCGCACGGGCAAGTCTTTGGTAATTTTTTTGTTCGCCTCCAACCACTCAATCGCTTCTCGTTCGCCGCCAATACTATCGACGAGTTTGAGGGGAAGACCTAGATGGGCTGTGAAGACGCGACCATCAGAAACTTTAGCTAACTCCTGATCATCTAAGTTACGTCTTTCTTTAACCAATCCCTTAAACCAGTCATAGGAATCAGCAACTAAACTCGCGATCGCCGCTTTTGCCGCTTCGCTCGTTGGTTCAAACCCATTGGGCGAAGCCTTCAATGGAGAGGATTTAATCTCTTCCACTTTTACGCCAACATTTTCCATAAGCTTATAAAAATTTGGGAATTGAAACAGCACGCCAATCGAGCCAACTAAAGAATTTCCTCGCGCGACGATATGATCGCTAGCAAGCGCAGCGATGTAAGCGCCAGATGCGGCAAGCGTTCCAACAACCGCCACAACGGGTTTTTTAGCGCTGACGCGTCGCAATTCATCATAAAGCTTTTCAGATCCTGCGGTTGTGCCGCCAGGACTATCAATCGATAGCAGCAAAGCTTTCGCCTTATCCGACTCGCCAATTTTTTTGATTTGTTCAATCGTCTCTTTATCGCCGGTAATTAATCCTTGAATCGACACCCGAGCGATATGCGCTGTAAGCTTATCGCCAGAGCCATCGAGGTCGCTATCCTTTAACGCCAGAGCAAGACCGGCAAAGGCGATCGCGCCAAGCGCTGCGACGCGCCACCAACTTAGGCGACGCCGAAGCCGTCGACGATCTATCAAATAATCCGTTGGCAGCGTCATCGGCGCCTATCCTTAAAAGTCATCTTGTCTCATCAATGAACTAGAAGCATTAGCATAGCTTCAAAGTCATCTACTAATTATAATTTATCTCCGTTGCCCACGCGACGTTGGGTGACATCATAAACCCAAGCTAAATAAGCCGGCTCCACGGCCTCGACCGTAAGACGAATGATCTCAGGTGTTTCATAATTATGCACCGATCGCACGTAATCCGCCAAGGCGGGATAATCCTCGGCGCGCAGCTTCATTTCTAATTTGAATTCATTCGTCTCACAATAAGCGCCCTCCCAGATATAATGACTGACAAGAGGCGTAACCTGAACGCAGGCGGCTAATTTTTTTTCTATTACAGCGCGTGTTATGCGTTGTGCTTGCGTCAGGCTATCGACCGTAGTCACCAGGATCGCTAACGCAGGCATTAACCGCCCACAACTGTAGTAAACACCTGACCGCCGCGAACCAATGTAATCTTCCAATAATAGGCGCGCGCCAGTGTCGCTTTCTCTAAATCGCGCGTGGAGGCAATTTTTTGCTCATTAACTGCAAGCACGATGTCGCCGCGCTGAAGATTAAATTGCTGTGCAATTGACCCTTCTTCGACTTCGGCGATAACGACGCCAGTGGTCGCGCCCTGCACAGACATTTCGTCGATAACAGCTGGTGAAATATTGATGATCGTTGCGCCCGCAAAAGGCGTTTGGCCCTTCAGCTTGATCTGATCTCGGGGTGGATTCTCCGGCGCTGATACAAGCTTCATTGAAACAGGTAGTTTTTTTCCGCTACGCAAGACGGTCAGATTTGCCACTCCATCAAGAGGCTTCATCGCCAAGCGATAGCCTACCGCCTCTGGATCATCGACGACTTGATTATCGACTGAGAGAATAACATCGCCGCGCTTTAATCCCGCTTCATCTGCCGGACCTTTTGCCTGCACATCAGTTAATAAAGCGCCAGTTGGCCGATCAAGCCCCAAGCCTTCTGCAATTTCTTGCGTGATCGCTTGCAAGGAAGCGCCGAGCCAAGGCCGCTTAACCAATTTGCCGCCGCCTTTTGCGGTCGCCAAAACAGTTTTAACCATATTAACAGGGATGGCGAAACCAATTCCGATAGAGCCGCCGGACTTGGAAAAAATAGCCGTGTTAATCCCAACAACACGCGCATTCATATCAACAAGTGGCCCCCCAGAATTACCTGGATTAATCGCTGCGTCAGTTTGAATAAAAAATCCGTAATCAGAAATTCCGACATGCGTGCGAGAAAGAGCCGAAACAATGCCCTGAGTAACTGTCTGTCCAACACCAAATGGATTGCCAATTGCGAGCGTAAGATCGCCAACTTCTAACGCGTCAGAATCTCCAAGTTCCATTATTGGAAAATTCGCACCCTCTTTCAGCTTTAATACCGCAAGATCCGTGCGGGCGTCTCGTAAGAGAATTTGCGCGGGTATTTCACGCTTATCCGCCAAAGACACTTTAACGTCTGTCATGCCTTCAATCACATGATGATTGGTGACAACCAATCCACTCGCATCAACAATCACGCCCGAACCCAAGGATTGCGAAGTCTCTCGGCCGCCTCCACTTCCGCCTTCGCCAAAGAAACGACGAAAAATCGGATCGTCCATCAGTGGATTCGATGGCATGCGTTCTACGCGCGAAGCGAAGACATTAACGACAGCTGGCTGAGCCTTTTTAACAACTGAGGCGAAGGAATAGGTTATTTCCGCCCGCGACTTGGGCGTCTCAGCCGGCTCCGCATATAGGGGCGACCAATGCAGGGATAACGACACCAGCAATGCAACAACGGCACAGACAATCACTAGCGAGAAAAATTTACGCAAGCCAAAATACATGCCTTGCTCCAGAAAAAGGATCTCGCGGCGATAGTAAAATGGCGCGCAAAATCTTCAAGAGTGAATCCAGAAAGAAAAAAGACGGCCGAGTTGGCCGCCTTTTTGATAAAGTCAAAGACGCATCGCCTTAGGCGGCCTCTTCCTCAGCGATAATGACCGGACCAGAGTCGAGACCCTTTGCGTCTACGTCTCGATCAACAAATTCAATGACAGCAAGCGGCGCATTGTCGCCAAAGCGAAAGCCCGCCTTAAGCACGCGGGTGTAGCCGCCATTGCGCGCTTTATAGCGTGGGCCTAACACGTCAAAGAGCTTGCCAACAAGCTTAACGTCTTTGATTTGCGCAATGGCTTGACGCCGCGCATGCAAATCGCCGCGCTTGCCGAGCGTAACTAATTTCTCGACGACTGGGCGCAAGTCCTTTGCCTTTGGCAAAGTAGTGACAATCTGTTCATGCTTGATGAGCGCTTGCGCCATATTTGCAAACATCGCTTTACGATGTTCATGCGTGCGGCCGAAGCGACGTTTTTTATGACCGTGATACATCTGGCTCTCCGTTAATTATACGGCCGCCGTGCCAAGGAACGGCCGTCTTTTTATAAACGCGCGTTGCGCGAATGATTTAGTAATGTTCCTCAAAACGCTTAGCGAGATCGTCGATATTTTCTGGCGGCCAACCGGGCACTTCCATGCCAAGATGCAGGCCCATTTGCGCCAGAACTTCTTTTATCTCGTTGAGAGATTTACGCCCAAAGTTTGGCGTACGTAGCATTTCTGCTTCTGACTTTTGAATAAGATCGCCGATATAAACGATGTTATCGTTTTTAAGACAATTGGCTGAACGCACTGACAATTCCAGTTCGTCAACCTTTTTCAACAATGCAGGATTGAAGGCGAGCTGCGGAATAGATGGTGCAGCTTCTTCACGACGCGGCTCTTCAAAATTAACGAAGACATTTAACTGATCTTGCAGAATACGCGCCGCAAAGGCAATCGCATCTTCTGGCGAAATGGCGCCATTTGTCTCGATTGAGAGCGTGAGCTTATCGTAATCGAGGACCTGGCCTTCGCGCGTGTTTTCTACGCGATAGCTTACCTTTTTAACTGGCGAGTAAAGACTATCAATCGGAATCAGGCCAATCGGCGCATCTTCCGAACGATTACGGTCAGCAGGCACATAGCCCATGCCCGTGGAGACGGTGAATTCAATGCGAATTTCTGCGCCATCATCGAGCGTGCAGATCACGAGATCAGGATTGAGGATTTGAATATCCCCGCCTGCCTGAATATCGCCTGCCGTAACAGTTCCGGGTCCCGTTTTTTTCAGCGTGAGCCGCTTAGGACCCTCGCCTTGATATTTGACAGCAATATCTTTGATATTGAGGACAATGTCCGTCACATCCTCGCGCACGCCAGGAATGGAGGAAAATTCATGCAACACACCATCGATATGGATCGAGGTGATTGCGGCTCCCTGCAAAGAGGAAAGCAACACGCGACGCAAGGCGTTGCCAAGCGTTACGCCAAAACCACGCTCCAACGGCTCTGCAACCGCCGTCGCCATACGACGCGGATCATCTCCCGCCGCGACTTCGAGTTTATTTGGTTTAATCAGTTCCTGCCAGTTCTTCTGGATGCTCACTGGGGCGCCTTTCCTTGAAGCTCCGGGAAGCGTGACCGACGTCAATGTCGGATCTACGCCGTTAAAATAGACGATACCGCGATTAAGCGGCTTGCCGCCTTGATTAGACGCGACGACGCTTACGCGGCCGACATCCATTGTGCGGAATTGGCGTCACATCACGAATGGACGTGACAGTGAAACCTGCTGCCTGTAAGGCGCGCAAGGCTGACTCACGACCTGAACCAGGTCCAGAAACCTCAACTTCCAACGTTCGCACGCCATGCTCGCCAGCTTTACGCGCTGCATCTTCCGCCGCCATTTGCGCTGCATAAGGCGTCGATTTACGCGAGCCCTTAAAGCCCATTGTGCCGGCCGACGACCAAGACACTGTATTGCCTTGCGCGTCGGTGATGGTGATCATCGTATTGTTAAAAGTTGAGTTCACATGCGCAACGCCGGAGACGATATTTTTTCGCTCGCGACGACGAACGCGGGTGGTATCCTTAGCCATCTTAATTCTAGTCCTTCAAACGCGCCCGTAACGCCAGGCGCTGGGGATATTTTTATTAAAGGGCAAAATTTATTTCTTTTTGCCTGCGATTGGTTTCGCCTTGCCTTTGCGCGTGCGCGCATTGGTATGCGTGCGCTGGCCGCGAACTGGCAATTGTCGGCGGTGACGTAGACCACGATAACAGCCCAGATCCATAAGGCGCTTAATGTTGATCGCAACTTCGCGGCGAAGATCGCCCTCAACCAGATAGTCGCGGTCGATTGTTTCACGAATTTGCAAAACTTCAGCGTCTGTTAGCTGCGCAACGCGCCGCTCTGCAGGGATATGAACTTTTTCGCAGATTTCGGTCGCCTTTTTAGGGCCGATACCATGAATATATTGTAGGGCAATCACAACGCGTTTATTCGTTGGGATATTAACGCCAGCTATACGAGCCACTTCACTTCTCCATATGATGGCGCTACGCGAAGCAGCGCCAGAGTAACCCGCGTCCGGTGGAGGCCGGCCCTTGCGGGCAAATCAGGAATTTTGGGTTTCCAAGACGCAAAAAAAGAAGCTCGCGGATGAGAGCTCCTCGAAACATGCGTCGATAGAGAGGCATTAAATAGCGCCCAGTGGAGAGTCAAGCGGAAAGCGGGGGATGGAGGTGAAAAATCGCCAAATGCCCTAAAAAAGAGCGCTTCTAGGGCGCAATCGCCTGATTAATCGCATTTGTTACGGCGTCGATGCCAGCCATGCCATCGACGCGCGTTAACTCGCCCGCCTCTAAATAATGCTGAGACACAGGCGCCGTTTGTCGACGGTATGTTTCCAATCGCGCTTTAAAACTTTCTGGATTGTCGTCCGCGCGAACTTCAGCGCCGGCGGCAATCGCCTCCGCCACCCGTTGGCGCATGCGATCAACAAGCACGCTTTCATCCACCATCAACTCGACGACTGCGTTCAGCTCTTGGCCTTTTCGCGCCAGCAAGGCTCTCAGCGCCTCAGCTTGCGGGACCGTTCGCGGGAAGCCATCAAGAATAAAGCCATTCGCGCAATCAGCTGCATCGATGCGCTGGTCAATGATGCCAATTACAACTTCATCAGGCACAAGCGCGCCCGACTCCATGATAGCTTTGGCCTGACGTCCGATCGGCGTCCCCGCCGCAACGGCGGAGCGAAGCATATCTCCCGTCGAAAGTTGCGGTATGTTGAATTTTTGGACCAGACGCGCTGCTTGAGTGCCCTTGCCCGCGCCCGGCGGACCGAGCAGAACAAGCCTCATTTTCGGCGTCCCTTCAGCTTGGTCTTGCGGATCAAGCCTTCGTATTGTTGGGCCTGCATATGACCATGGATTTGCGCAACCGTGTCCATGGTCACGCTCACCACGATGAGCAAGGATGTTCCGCCAAAATAGAAAGGAAGATTTGCATAAGCGATGAGGCCTTCAGGAAGGAGACAAATAATCGCAAGATAAAGCGCGCCAAGCACAGTCACGTGCATCAACACGCTATCTATGTATGACGCTGTGCGTTCACCGGGACGAATGCCTGGAATAAAGCCGCCATGCTTTTTTAGATTATCCGCTGTTTCCGTCGGATTGAAAACAATTGCCGTGTAGAAGAAAGCGAAAAACACGATCAAGCCAACATAAGCGAGCATGTAAAGCGGACGCCCATGTCCAAAATAAGCAGAGATCGTCGCAAAAATACTATCTGAACCCGTCGACTGATAAAAATTTGCAACCGTTGTTGGCAACAACAATAAGGAGGAAGCAAAAATTGGCGGGATCACGCCTGCTGTATTTAATTTAAGCGGCAGAAAGGATGTTTGTCCCTCATACACACGATTGCCATGCTGCCGCTTTGGATAGGTGATCAGCAATCGCCGCTGCGCCCGCTCCATAAACACAATGAAAGCGATGACAAAGAAAGACATCGTGATGACGCTGAGAATCAATCCTGTCGAAATAGCCCCTTGCCGTCCCAACTCTAAAGTTGAGACAATGGCTGAGGGGAAAGCAGCGACAATGCCGGCGAAAATGATCAGCGAAGATCCATTGCCTATGCCGCGCGAGGTAATTTGCTCACCCAGCCACATCAAAAACATTGTGCCGGCAACGAGAGTTACAACAGTTGTAATTCGAAAGAAGAGACCCGGCTCTGTAACGACGCCTGCCTGACCCTCTAAGCCAATCGCCATTGCGTAGGCTTGGAAAGTCGCCAAAACTACTGTGAGATAGCGTGTATATTGGTTGAGAACCTTGCGTCCCTGCTCACCCTCTTTCTTAATCGACTCGAGAGAAGGAAAGACTGATGTGAGCAACTGAATGATAATTGAAGCCGAAATATACGGCATGATGTTAAGCGCAAAGATAGCGCGACGCTGCACCGCGCCGCCTGCAAACATGTTAAAGAGCTCAAGCATTCCCTTAGACTGGCCAAAGAAACTTTTGGCGAAAGCGTCCGGATCAATGCCAGGCAACGGCACGTAGGTTCCAAGGCGATAGACGATCAAGGCGCCCAGCGTGAACCAGATACGCTTCTTGAGTTCGTCAGACTTGCCGAAGGCGGAGAGATTGACGTTGGCCGCGAGTTGCTCGGCTGCCGATGCCATTGAAGAGCTCCCCTGATATGCGCCGCTTTATTGCGACATTTTAGTTTACGGTCACTGGACCTCGCGGCTTTGATTCAGCCGATATGATCCAAAATGTTAATTATGGCGATGCGACCGCTCTTTCGAGAGCGATCGCATAAATGTTTTTACTCACGCCGACGCCGCGGATGTCTCCGCAACTAGCAATTTGATGGAGCCGCCTGCATTTTGAATGGCCGCGACTGCGCTTTTTGAGGCAGCAGCTACTTCAAACGTCAGCTTCGCTTTGATCTCGCCTTGACCAAGGATTTTCACGCCATCGCGCGGTTTAGAAACCAAGCCTGCGGCAATTAACGCATCCAAGGTGACGGGCGATTTCGCATCAAGCTTACCAGCGTCAACGGCTTGCTGAATCCGCCCAACATTCACTTCATTGTAGTGAATGGTGAAAGGATTATGGAAACCGCGCTTTGGCAAACGACGATGCAGCGGCATTTGACCGCCTTCAAAGCCCTTGATCGCAACGCCTGTGCGCGCCTTTTGACCCTTTACGCCGCGGCCGCCTGTTTTTCCCTTGCCAGAGCCAATGCCTCTGCCTACGCGGATGCGCTCTTTAATGGAGCCTGGATTGTCCGAGAGTTCGTTGAGTTTCATTGACCCGCCCTCACTTCTCGTCGACGATTTTAACGAGATGCGCCACTTTGGCGATCATCCCGCGTATTGCTGGCGTGTCTTCCAATTGGCGACGACGTCCAATACGCGTCAAGCCGAGGCCGACAAGCGTTTGACGCTGACGTTCTGGCCGTCCAATTGGACTGCCAACCTGCTCAACGGTGATGTGTTTGCCCTTTGCCATGGCTGAGCCTCCCCTCACGCGTCAACGGCGTCAGCGTCGACGCCCTGGCGACGAGACTGCAACACCGAAACTTTTAAGGTGCGGCGCGCCGCAACCGAACGTGGAGAATCCTCACGCGTCAGCGCATTAAACGTAGCGCGGATCATGTTGTAGGGATTTGACGAACCTTGGCTCTTGGCGACAACGTCATGCATGCCCAGGGTCTCGAAGACGGCGCGCATTGGGCCGCCTGCGATAATACCCGTGCCTGCCGGCGCAGCGCGCAACACTACGCGACCCGCGCCATGACGGCCAAAAACGTCATGATGCAATGTGCGTCCTTCGCGTAGGGGCACGCGGATCAATCCCCGCTTTGCAGCCTCTGTCGCTTTTCGAATAGCTTCAGGCACTTCACGCGCCTTACCGTGACCAAAGCCAACGCGGCCTTTTTGATCGCCGACAACAACGAGTGCGGCAAAACCAAACCGACGTCCGCCCTTCACAACTTTCGCGACGCGATTGATGTGAACCAAACGGTCCACAAATTCGCTATCGCGCTCTTCTCTGTCGCGACCGCGACCACCTTCACCTTCACGCGCCATTTTCTTTTCCGTCACTTACGCGACGCCTCTGGCGCCGCTCGCTTCGATAAATTGTCAGACTTTTTTATCTGACAAAATGAGATTAGAATTGCAGCCCGCCTTCACGCGCGCCTTCGGCCAAAGCCTTTACGCGCCCATGATACATGTAGGCGCCGCGATCAAAGACGACCTCTTTGACGCCTTTGGCTTTTGCCCGCTCAGCAAGCAGCTTACCAACGACTTTAGCTGCATCAACATTTGCGCCCGTCTTCAAATCTTTGCGATTATCTTTCTCGATCGAAGAAGCTGAAACAATTGTTTCACCTTTTTCGTCATCAATAATTTGCGCATAAATTTGCTTCGACGAGCGGAAGACCGATAGGCGCGGACGCCCATAAGCGCGCTCGCGGAGCGTGCGACGAACACGAGCCTTGCGGCGCAATTCGACTTTTACATCCTTGGCCATGACGCCGGTCCTTACTTCTTCTTGCCTTCCTTACGGAAGATGAATTCATTGGCGTATTTCACGCCCTTGCCCTTATATGGCTCTGGTCCGCGCAATGCGCGAATTTCTGCCGCCACCTGACCAACTTGACGCTTGTCGATGCCACTGATGGTGATTTCAGTAGGCTTCGGCGTCACGATCGTGATGCCTGCAGGAATTGGAAAATTCACATCATGTGAATAGCCCAAAGCCAGCTGCAAAGTTTTACCTTGAACTGCTGCGCGATAACCAACGCCGGTGATTTCGAGTTTTTTCTCAAAACCCGCCGTAACGCCGACAACGAGATTATTGACGCGCGCGCGCGCCGTTCCCCACATTGCCCGCGCCCGCTTGCTGTTGTCGCGCGGATCAACCTTGATTTGATTGTCCTGCAACGCAACCGTGACGTCGTCTGGCGCAATAAATTCGAGCTGACCCTTGGCGCCCTTTACTTGGACGAGTTGGCCGTCGACTTTGGCGGTGACGCCAGAAGGAACGACCACAGGTTTTTTGCCGATACGAGACATTGCTAAAATTCCTGTTTGCTGAGGCGCAAGATCAGAAGACCTTGCACAACACCTCGCCGCCGACATTGTTTTCACGCGCTGCATGATCCGCCATCACGCCCTTTGGCGTAGAAACGATCGTGACGCCAAGACCATTCGCGACGCGCGGCACTGCGTTCACAGCAGCATAAACGCGTCGTCCCGGACGAGACACACGCTCAATCTGCTTAATGACCGGCTCACCTTCGTAATACTTCAGCTCAACTTCAAACTCAGTGCGGCCATTGCCAAAATCTGTGGTTGTATAGCCACGGATATAGCCTTCCTCTTTCAACACATCGAGGACATGCGCCCGCAGCTTAGAGCCTGGCGTGGAAACTTTGTCTTTGCGACGCATTTGCGCGTTGCGGATACGAGTTAGGAGATCTCCCAACGGATCATTGATCGCCATGGTTGCTTCTCCTTACCAGCTCGACTTTACGAGACCGGGCACGAGGCCCCGCGACCCGAGTTCGCGCAACGCAATACGCGACATCTTTAACTTGCGATAAAACGCACGTGGACGACCGGAGATTTCGCACCGATTGCGAACGCGAATTTGCGCAGAGTTACGCGGCAGCTGCGCGAGCTTCAAACGCGCCTCAAACTGCTCTTCAATCGACAAAGACTTGTCATTTGCGATTGCCTTCAACCGCGCACGGCGGCCTGCATATGCTTTAACGAGTTTAACTTTGCGCTTGTTATTCTCGATCGCGCTTTTCTTCGCCATTAGTCTATCAGCCTTTCGGTATCCGCGTTTGAGGAGCTAACCCCTCACTGCCGGAACGGGAAATTAAACGCCTTCAACAAGGCGCGCGCTTCATCATCAGTTTTTGCAGTCGTGCAAACGATGATATCCATACCCAAAATCGACTCTGCTTTGTCGTAATCGATTTCAGGAAATACAATGTGCTCTTTGATGCCCAGCGCATAATTGCCGCGACCATCAAAGGACTTTGGATTGAGTCCGCGAAAATCGCGAACGCGCGGTAGGGCAATCGTGATCAATCGATCAAGAAACTCATACATGCGCGTTTTACGCAGGGTAACCTTAGCGCCAATTGGCATATTTTCGCGCACTTTAAAGGTTGAAATCGCCTTGCGCGCGCGTGTGACCACTGGCTTTTGACCCGCAATCAACGCCAGATCATTGGCTGCTGAAGTAACTTTCTTTGTATCGTTAACCGCTTCGCCAACGCCCATGTTCAAAACGATTTTATCAATCGTTGGAACTTCTAGCGCGTTCTTATAGCCGAATTGCTTCGTCATCTGCTCGCGCACGACGTCGTCATAAAGCTTTTTCATACCGGGCGCATAAGCGCCCGTATCGGCTTTAGCCGCTTTGGCTTTCGGCGCTTTTGGCTCCTTAACGGCGGCGGCTTCAGCTGCGGCCTTGGGCGCCTTTGCAGAGGCCTTAGCGGCCTTTGGCGTCTTTTCCTCAGCCATCGATCAATTCTCCAGAACGCTTTGCGACGCGGACCTTACGACCGTCGTCGAGTATCTTGAAACCAACGCGCGTCGCCTTACCGTCTTTTGGATCCGCAAGCGCAATATTTGATAGATCAATTGGCGCCGCTTTATTCACGATGCCAGCTTCGCGATCCTTCGTCTGACGCTGATGGCGCTTCACGATATTAACGCCATCAACCAACGCCCGACCTTCGTCAGGGATCACGCGCAATACTTCGCCTGTGCGGCCCTTGTCGCGGCCTGCGAGAACGACGACCTTATCGCCCTTCTTGATTTTGGCGGCCATTACAGCACCTCCGGCGCAAGCGAGATGATCTTCATGTGATTTTTCGCGCGCAGCTCGCGCGGCACGGGTCCAAAGATACGCGTGCCAATCGGCTCGGATTGATTATTGATCAATACCGCCGCATTTGAGTCAAATCGAATGACCGAGCCGTCCGAACGCTTGATGTCTTTCGCAGTGCGAACGACGACTGCTTTAAGCACATCGCCTTTCTTCACGCGGCCGCGCGGTATCGCCTCTTTGATCGACACGACAATAATGTCGCCGACGCCGGCGTATTTGCGCTTGGAGCCGCCCAGCACTTTGATGCACATCACACGGCGGGCGCCTGAGTTATCGGCGACGTCGAGATTGGTTTGCATCTGTATCATGGCTTATCCGCCTTTCACTCCGGTCTGGTTTCGGCTTTGCCGACTTCGTCCGGAAACCTCGTCAATTAAAAATTAAACGCTTCGTCAGCTTTTATGCCTTCGACGCATTTTCGATTACACGCCACCGCTTCAACTTTGAGATTGGCGCCGTTTCTTCAATGGTCACCATATCGCCAACTTTGATTACGGCGCTTTCATTATGTGCGTGGTAGTTCTTAGTACGACGCACTGTCTTTTGGAATAAAGGATGCGTGAAACGGCGCTCGACCTTCACAACAACCGTTTTATTCTGCTTGTCGCTGACAACGACGCCTTGGAGAATTCGCTTCGGCATGGGCGCTAAACCTTACTTTTCCGTGCGCTTCTGCGCGGCGATTGTTTTAGCCCGAGCGATGTCGCGACGAACGACACGCACCTGGGAGGTGTTTTCAAGCTGTCCAGTTGCGCGCTGAAAGCGCATATTGAACTGTTCTTTCTTAAGCTTAAGCACTTCATCATTAAGCTGGTCATCGCTCATAGCGCGAAGATCAGAGATGCGTTGTTTGGATTTCATCTCTCTTCCCCTTACTCGGCGATACGTTCGATGAAGCGGGTCTTAATCGGCAATTTCGCCGCCGCCAAGGTCAATGCTTCTCTCGCGAGCGGCTCAGGCACGCCGTCGATTTCAAACATGATGCGACCCGGCGCGACGCGCACAGCCCATAATTCTGGCGCACCCTTGCCTTTACCCATTCGAACTTCTGTTGGCTTTTTTGAAACCGGCACATCTGGAAAGATGCGGATCCACACGCGACCAGCGCGCTTCATATGACGTGTCATCGCGCGACGCGCAGCTTCAATTTGCCGTGCTGTAATGCGCTCTGGCTCCATCGCCTTCAGGCCGAATTGACCAAAGCTCAGCGAGAAGCCGCCTTTAGAGGCGCCATGAATACGACCTTTAAAGGCCTTGCGGAACTTGGTGCGTTTGGGTTGCAACATGATGAATGCTCTTTAAACTTGTTCTTTCGACGCCTTACGCGACGTCACGCGGTTCACGAGGTTCGCGACGACGGCGATCGCCACGCTCACGTTCACGCTCGCCATGCTCGCCTGTCACGCCGCCCGCAGACTGTTCAGCAGCGCGCTTGTCTTGCGCCATTGGATCATGCTCAAGGATTTCTCCTTTAAAGATCCAAACTTTAATGCCGCAAGCGCCATAGGCGGTATGCGCTGTCGCCGTGCCATAATCAACATCCGCGCGCAACGTATGCAAAGGAACGCGTCCCTCGCGATACCATTCCAAACGCGCGATTTCCGCGCCGCCTAGACGACCCGAACAATTAATACGAATGCCCTGCGCGCCGAGACGGATCGCCGACTGCACAGCACGCTTCATCGCGCGACGGAAAGCCACGCGGCGCTCGAGTTGCTGCGCGATAGACTCCGCCACCAAAGCAGCTTCTGTCTCGGGCTTACGCACCTCGACAATATTAATCACGACTTCGCTGCCCGTGAGCTTGCCAACAAGCTTGCGGATTTTATCGATATCCGCGCCCTTCTTGCCAATCACAACGCCTGGACGCGCAGAATGAATTGTCACGCGGCATTTTTTATGCGGACGCTCGATGATGATTTTAGACACCGCCGCTTGCTTCAGCGTCTTCGACACCGCCTCACGGATTGTCATATCTTCGTGCAACAACTTGGCATATTCGCCCTTGCCCGCGAACCAGCGCGAGTCCCAAGTGCGATTGACGCCGAGGCGCAACCCGATCGGATTAACCTTCTGACCCATGGTCTCTTCCTTTAGGCGTTCGCTTGCGCTTCGACTTCGCGCACGATGATCGTTAGATTGGCAAAAGGCTTTTCAACGCGACTCGCACGGCCGCGTGCGCGGGCATGGAAACGCTTCATCACCATTGCTTTACCAACAAAAGCTTGAGAAACCACAAGATCGTCGACATCGAGACCATGATTGTTCTCGGCATTAGCGATTGCGCTCTCAAGCGTCTTCTTCACTTCATGCGCAATTCGCTTTCTTGAGAATTCAAGATCTGCAAGCGCACGATCAACTTTTTTTCCGCGAATAAGCTGAGCAAGCAAATTCAGCTTCTGAGGCGACACGCGCAGCATGCGCGCAATCGCTTTCGCTTCATTATCCGCAAGCCGGCGCGGATTGGCTTCCTTCGACATCGCGATTAGCCTCTCTTCGCCTTCTTGTCCGCCGCGTGCCCATAATAGGTGCGCGTTGGAGCAAATTCTCCGAACTTATGCCCGATCATGTCTTCGCTGACAGAAACAGGAATGTGCTTTTGTCCGTTGTGAACGCCGAAGGTTAATCCGACGAACTGCGGCAATATGGTGGAGCGACGGCTCCAAATCTTAATTACTTCAGAGCGGCCAGAAGCGCGTGAGGCATCTGCTTTTTTCAGCAGATAGCCATCGACAAACGGGCCCTTCCAAATCGAGCGGGTCATGGATTAGCCCTTCTTCTTACGATTGTGTCGCGACGACACAATAAACCGGTCAGTGGATTTGTTGCTGCGGGTTTTCTTGCCCTTTGTCGGCTTGCCCCACGGCGTCACAGGATGACGGCCACCTGATGTACGACCTTCGCCGCCGCCATGCGGATGGTCAATCGGGTTCATGGTTACGCCACGATTATGCGGCCGACGGCCGAGCCAACGCGATCGGCCAGCCTTACCAATTGTTGCGTTCATATGGTCAGGATTTGACACCGCGCCAATGGTTGCAAAACATTGACCGTGAACCAATCTTTGCTCGCCAGAATTCAGGCGCACAATGACATAGCCTTGGTCACGACCCACAATCTGAGCATATGTGCCAGCAGAGCGCGCAATGGATCCGCCCTTGCCAATCTTCATCTCAACATTGTGGACGATTGTGCCAACCGGAATATTGGCCACCGGCATTGCATTGCCAGGCTTAACGTCTACTTGCTGACCCGCAACGACTTCATTGCCAACTGACAAACGTTGTGGGGCGAGAATGTAGGCCAACTCATTATCTGCATAACGGATAAGCGCGATGAAGGCGGTACGATTAGGATCATACTCGATGCGCTCAACCTTACCGACGACGTCAAGCTTGCGACGTTTGAAGTCAACGAGACGATACGATTGCTTGTGTCCGCCGCCACGGAAACGCACCGTGACGCGACCATGATTGTTGCGACCGCCCTTAGAGGTCTTGCCCTCAGTCAGCGTCTTGACCGGCTTGCCTTTATAAAGCTCGCTACGATCTACGATGACGAGTTGACGAAGACTCGGCGTAGTCGGCTTGAATGTCTTCAGCGCCATTTTTCTATCCTCACGCCTTCCCTTACAAACCCGTGGTCACGTCAATCTTGTGACCCTCGGCAAGCGTCACAACAGCCTTCTTGACGTCGCTCTGCTGGCCGCGCACGCCCTTGAAGGCCTTAACCTTGCCCTTGCGCACAAGCGTATTCACCGCCTCAACCTTCACATCGAAGAGACCTTCAACAGCCGCTTTGATTTGTGGTTTTGTCGCTGTCTTCGCTACTTTGAAGACAACTTTGTTATGTTCCGACGCAAGCGTTGCTTTTTCGGTGATCACCGGCGCAACGACTACATCATAATGGCGCACATCCTTGCTCATTTCAGCCGCGCCTCCAGCGCGTCAACCGCGGCGCGGGTCAAAACCAGCTTCTCGCGACGAATAATGTCATAAACATTGACGCCTTCGACGGGCAAAACGTCGATGAGCGGAATATTACGCGCTGCTAGCGCAAAATTCTTCTCTGGCGCTGCGCCATCAATGATCAAAGCGCTTGAGAGCCCTGATTTTGCAAAACCGCCAGCCAAGATTTTTGTTTTTGGCTCTTTGAGCTCAGCATTTTCCCACACAACAATGCCGCCGCCCTTAGCTTTTGCAGAAAGCGCATGTTTTAAAGCCAGCTGACGCACTTTTTTCGGCAGATCATGATCATGACTGCGAACTTGCGGTCCAAAAGCGCGACCGCCGCCACGAAACTGCGGCGCGCGACCAGAGCCATGACGTGCGCCGCCTGTGCCCTTTTGCTTGTACATCTTCTTGCCGGTGCGCGCGATTTCCGCACGATTTTTCACCGCATGCGTTCCCGCACGCCGTTTAGCAAGCTGCCAACGGATCATACGGAAGATGAGATCCTTACGCGGCTCGAGGCCGAAGACATCATCAGAGAGTTCGATCGATCCGGCCTTCTGGCCGTCGAACGACGTGACGTCGATCTTCACGGCTCAGTCCTCCTTCGCTTCTATATCAACAGCGGCGTCGACCGTTTCTTGAACAGGCGCAGCATCGTTCTTGGCTGCGTTTTCAAGACGGAACTTGCCAGGCTGCGGGGCATCTTTTGGCAAAGCGCGCTTAACAGCGTCGCGAACAAAGATCCACCCGCCAGCAGTGCCTGGAACAGCGCCCTCAACCAACACCAAGCCACGCTCAACGTCGGTCTGGACAACACGCAAATTTTGCGTTGTCACGCGCTCGACGCCCATATGGCCAGCCATTTTCTTATTCTTAAAGGTCTTACCAGGATCCTGACGGCCGCCGGTTGAACCATGAGAACGATGCGAAACAGAAACGCCGTGAGTCGCACGCAAACCGCCAAAGCCCCAACGCTTCATTGGACCCGCAAAGCCCTTACCAGTGCTTGTTCCCGTTACGTCGACGAATTGACCGACAACGAAATGATCAGCTGTAATTTCTGCGCCGACGGGCAGCATCTCTTCTTCGTTTACGCGAAATTCGGCGAGCTTTAATTTTGGCTCGACCTTTGCCGCGGCGAAACGCGTCCGCTCCGCCTTGGAGATGTTTTTCACTTTCGCCCGGCCGATGCCCAGCTGAACAGCCGTATAGCCATTCTTGTCTTTGGTCCGATGCGCGACGACTTGGCAGCCGTCAAGCTTAAGCACCGTAACTGGCACATGTTCGCCCGCGTCTGTAAAGACACGCGTCATTCCGACTTTTTGCGCGATTACGCCCGACCGCATGTTCAAATTCCTTCACGAAGCGGCTGCTCCAAAGAGCAAGACCGCCCATTATTCCTTAGAGCTTAATCTCGACATCCACGCCGGCGGCGAGATCAAGTTTCATTAACGCATCCACCGTTTGGGGAGTCGGATCAACAATATCGAGCACACGCTTATGCGTTCTAATCTCGAATTGTTCCCGCGACTTCTTGTCGATGTGCGGCGACCGATTGACCGTGAATTTCTCAATACGCGTCGGCAGCGGTATCGGACCACGAACCTGAGCGCCCGTGCGCTTAGCTGTGGAGACGATTTCCTTCGTCGAGGTATCGAGAATCCGGTGATCAAACGCCTTGAGGCGAATCCGGATATTTTGACCGTTCATTTTTCCGTCCTCTGGGACCGCGCGTCTGTCGACCCGCTTTCTGCGCCGCGCACAGAAAGCGCGCGACATTCTTCACATCAGCGGGAAGAAGATCCCGCGGTCCAATTCGCCTATTTACTCAATAATTGACGCAACGACGCCGGCGCCGACAGTTCTGCCGCCTTCCCGGATTGCGAAGCGCAATTTTTCTTCCATGGCGATCGGCACAATCAAGCTGACCTCCATCGTCACATTGTCGCCCGGCATCACCATCTCAACGCCTTCAGGAAGCGTCACAATGCCCGTCACGTCCGTCGTGCGGAAGTAAAACTGTGGACGATAATTGGTGAAAAACGGCGTATGACGTCCGCCTTCTTCCTTCGTCAGAATATAGGCTTCCGCCTTAAACTTCGTATGCGGCTTGACAGAGCCGGGCTTGCACAGAACCTGACCGCGCTCAACGTCTTCACGCTTCGTGCCGCGCAGCAAGCAGCCCACATTGTCGCCCGCCTCGCCCTGATCCAAAAGCTTGCGGAACATTTCAACGCCCGTAACCGTCGACTTCGTCGTCGGACGGATGCCAACAATCTCAATTTCCTCGCCAACCTTAACAACGCCGCGCTCAATACGACCCGTCACAACCGTGCCGCGGCCCGAAATCGAGAACACGTCTTCAACCGGCATCAAAAATGGCTGATCTTTCGGACGCTCTGGCTGTGGAATATAGCGATCAACTTCCGCCATCAGCTTCAAAATCGCGTCATGGCCAAGCTCGGGGCTCTTATTCTCCAACGCGCACAGCGCCGAACCCTTTACAATCGGAATATCGTCGCCAGGGAATTCATACTTCGACAACAGCTCGCGAACTTCAAGCTCAACAAGCTCCAACAATTCTGGATCGTCGACCATGTCGACCTTATTGAGAAACACAACAAGCGCAGGAACGCCGACCTGACGCGCCAACAAAATATGCTCACGCGTTTGGGGCATCGGGCCATCTGCCGCAGACACAACCAAAATCGCGCCGTCCATCTGGGCAGCGCCCGTGATCATGTTCTTCACATAATCCGCGTGGCCAGGGCAGTCCACATGCGCGTAGTGACGGTTCTGCGTCTCATATTCAACATGCGCCGTTGAAATCGTAATGCCGCGTGCACGCTCTTCGGGAGCCTTGTCAATCTGATCATAGGCCGTAAACGTCGCGCCGCCCGACTCCGCCAATACTTTCGTGATTGCAGCCGTCAGTGACGTCTTGCCATGGTCAACGTGACCAATCGTGCCAATGTTGCAATGCGGCTTCGTGCGTGAAAATTTTTCCTTGGCCATCGCCGTGCTCCTCTTAAGTGTTCTGTGTTTGCCGTTAGCTTATAAGATCAAGCGTATTTTGCTTGTACCTTTTTAGATTCCGCTTCGGGCACTTGTTCATAGTGATCGAATAGCATTGTATAGCTTGCGCGTCCTTGCGTGCCTGAACGCAATTGATTGACATAACCAAACATATTCGCGAGCGGCACCATGGCGTTGATCACCACAGCGTTAGCGCGCATGTCCTGCCCTTGAATCTGACCACGACGCGAATTGAGATCGCCGATAACAAAGCCGGTATATTCTTCCGGAGTTACGACCTCTACCTTCATGATAGGCTCAAGCAGAACCGATCCGCCTTTTTGTAAAGCCTCGCGCGTTGCTGCGCGCGAAGCGATTTCAAAGGCAAGAACCGAAGAGTCAACGTCATGGAAGGCGCCATCGATAAGCGTCGCCTTTAACTCCACGACCGGGAAGCCAGCAAGAATGCCCGAGGTCGTTACGGACTGAATGCCCTTATCAACGCCGGGAATATATTCCTTTGGCACAGCGCCGCCGACAATCTTACTTTCGAACTCATTGCCTGCGCCTGGCTCGTTAGGCTCGAAGATGATTTTAACGCGGGCAAACTGGCCTGTGCCGCCAGTCTGCTTTTTATGCGTGTAATCAATTTCCGTCTTGCGGCCCAGACGCTCACGATAGGCAACTTGCGGCGCGCCAATATTCGCATCGACCTTATAGGTGCGCTTGAGAATATCGACTTTAATATCAAGGTGTAGCTCGCCCATACCCTTGAGAATTGTCTGACCGCTTTCTTGATCCGTAGAAACGCGGAAAGAAGGATCTTCAGCAGCAAGCTTTTGAAGCGCGAGCCCAAGCTTCTCTTGATCGGCCTTTGATTTTGGCTCAATCGCAATTTCAATAACAGGCTCAGGAAACTCCATCCGCTCAAGAATGACAGGCTTTTGCATATCGCAAAGCGTATCACCCGTGCGGGTTTCTTTTAGTCCAGCAAGAGCGACAATGTCGCCCGCATAAGCTTCTTTGATGTCTTCGCGGTTATTGGCGTGCATCAACAACATGCGGCCAATACGTTCTTTCTTGTCTTTCGTTGAATTGAGCACTGTCGTGCCCGACTCAATTTTACCAGAATAAACGCGCGCAAACGTAATCGTGCCGACGAAAGGATCGTCCATAATCTTAAATGCGAGCATTGAGAAAGGCTCAGCATCTGATGGATTACGCTGCATCTCTGCGCCGCTATCCATATCAACGCCTTTGATTGCCTCGCGATCAATCGGCGAAGGCAAGAAATCAACAACGGCGTCTAGAAGCGGCTGAACGCCTTTATTCTTAAAGGCTGAACCGCAAAATACGGGATGGAAAACAATTCCACGGACCGCCTTACGAATAAGCGACTTCAACGTCGCCTCATCTGGCTCAACGCCATCGAGGTAGGCAGCCATTGCGTTATCGTCGAGTTCAACCGCGGCTTCAATCAAAGCTAAGCGATATTCCTTAGCCTGATCGAGAAGCTCCGCGGGAATCTCTTCGTCGTGATAGTTTGCGCCAAGCGCTTCATCGGCCCACACAACCGCCTTCATGCGGATGAGATCGATAATGCCTTTGAAATTATTCTCTGAACCGATCGGCAATTGCACGCAGACAGGACGGCCGCCGACGCGCGTCTTAATATCTGAAACGCAACGAAAGAAATCTGCGCCGATCTTATCCATCTTATTGACGAAGACGATACGCGGAACATTGTATTTGTCCGCCTGACGCCAAACGGTCTCGGTCTGGGGCTCTACGCCCTGGTTGCCGTCGAGCACGCAAACAGCGCCGTCAAGCACACGGAGCGATCGCTCAACTTCGATGGTGAAGTCGACGTGGCCTGGCGTGTCAATGATATTGAGACGCTTACCATTCCAGAAAGTCGTCGTAGCGGCAGAAGTAATGGTGATGCCGCGCTCTTGCTCCTGCTCCATCCAATCCATCGTCGCCGCGCCTTCATGCACTTCGCCGATTTTATGGCTCTTGCCGGAATAATAGAGGATACGTTCCGTCGTCGTCGTTTTACCGGCGTCAATATGCGCCATAATGCCGAAGTTACGGTAGTCCTCGATCGGATGGGAGCGGGCCATACTGAATGTCCTCGATGAGAGCTTGTCGACGCCTTACCAGCGGTAATGCGAAAAGGCGCGGTTTGCTTCCGCCATGCGATGGGTGTCTTCACGCTTTTTGACAGCAGCGCCGCGATTATTCGAAGCGTCCAGCAGTTCTGCCGACAAGCGATCAACCATTGTTTTATCGTTTCGCGCACGCGCCGCTGTAATAATCCAGCGGATCGCCAACGCTTGACGACGCTCGTTACGCACCTCAACAGGGACCTGATAGGTGGCGCCGCCAACACGACGCGAACGAACTTCAATTGCCGGCGCAACATTCTCAAGCGCTTGGCGGAAAATGCCGACAGGATCGCTTTTAGCTTTCGACTCAACTTGATCAAGCGCGCCGTACACGATTGCTTCAGCGACGGACTTCTTGCCGTCGTACATGATCGAATTCATAAACTTCGCAAGAATGATATCGCCATATTTGGCGTCTTCGATAACTTCTCGCTTCTCCGCGCGGTGACGTCTCGACATCGGCGTTGCTCCTTACTTCGGACGCTTCGCGCCGTATTTCGAACGGCGTTGCTTACGGTCCTTAACGCCCTGCGTGTCGAGCACGCCGCGTAAGATGTGATAACGAACGCCTGGAAGATCCTTCACACGCCCGCCGCGGATCATCACCACGGAATGCTCTTGAAGATTATGGCCTTCGCCTGGAATGTAACCGATGACTTCAAAACCATTGGTCAAACGCACTTTCGCGACCTTACGCAGCGCGGAGTTCGGCTTTTTAGGGGTCGTCGTATAAACGCGCGTGCACACGCCGCGCTTTTGAGGACACGCGCCCAAATGGCGTGACTTCTCGCGGTATGTTTTCGGGTGCCGCGGTTTGCGGATCAACTGGCTGATCGTCGGCATCAAATCGTCCTTGCGCCCTGCAGGTTGCTTGATCTGCAACGGGCGGATTTCTTGAGGTAAGCCGCCAGCGCGGCCTGATGGACGCGCAAACGGTCGAAGCGCCGTCAGCCGGATGGCTAAGGCGCTCCTATTGCAGAGGACCCCGCTTGCGCAGGATCGTGCCTTCCTGTCCGACGCCGAAACGTCGGGATGAATGCCAAACTGGGCGGAACCAGCTACTATTGGCGGTCACAGGCAAGGCGACAGCGTATAAGTCCGGAAGGTCACGGACGAGGCGTCCGTTGACGACATGGACTTACGGCCTGTCGAAAGTGGGCGGAACCTAATCGCCACTTCACTATGCGTCAAGCAAAGAATCCGAAGTAGAATAAGTTTTTCGATAAAACCATTCTGTTTTTTCGCTTGACCGCCTATAAGCGGGCCGCATCGGCAAAGTTTTTCACGCCTTAGGCGCTTTCCTGGGCTGTAAACGCACTAACCGCCGTATAAAACGACAATCCCTAGAGTTCGGAGACCATCTAATGAGCCACGTTGCGCATGAGCTGCATGAGGAATTTCCAGATAAAGCGACCGCAATCCACACCCTGAAAAGCACCAATGCGCATTTTTCACGATTGGCGGAAGAATATCATACCCTTAACCGCACCCTACACAGGATGGAAACCGAGGTAGAGCCCGCCGATGACGCCACAATTGAAACGCTCAAGAAGAAGCGGCTTCAATTGAAGGATGAAATTTCACAAATTCTTGCGGCGCATTGATCCCCAATGCCCCACAGCCCTCTAGAGGGCGGAACGAGGGGCTTTATTAGATCGCGGCCTCCCCGCCCGCCCCCGGGCTAATGGCGGGGACCGACGATCCAACTAAACCGCGCTCTGCGAACCTAGCGTGAGCAGAGGCTTTCTCAGCAGCCCCGCCTCTTTATTTGATCTACCTGTCCGAAATTAGCGATTCGGCGCAATCGAGATTATCGGCTCATATTGGCGCCGCGCGACCGGGGAACGGTGCCGGGTCTTTATTGTAAATACATGATTTAATTATATTTTTATGCATTTTCCCGGTTCGGCGTGCTAATTGTGGCAAAATCATATATAAGCCAGCGCATGCTTGCTCGCTCGGACGCGCCGAACGCTTCATGGCTGGCGCGATTGCGCTTATTTCATGTCAATTATTTTTGAAGGGTGATTATGCCGACCATCGCTCTCGTCGACGACGACCGCAACATTCTCACGTCGGTATCCATCGCGCTTGAAGGCGAAGGTTACCGCGTTCAAACCTATACCGATGGCGCCCAGGCACTGGATGGATTGCGCGCTAATCCGCCGGATCTAGCGATCTTTGACATTAAGATGCCTCGGATGGATGGCATGGAGCTCTTGCGTCGCTTACGCCAAAAGTCCGACCTACCGGTAATTTTTCTCACCTCCAAAGACGAAGAGATTGATGAGCTCTTTGGTCTAAAAATGGGTGCGGATGATTTCATCCATAAACCCTTTTCTCAGCGGCTCCTTGTTGAGCGAGTCAAGGCTATCTTGCGGCGGTCCAATCCCAAGGAGGCGACGGCTCAGAAGGAAGTAGAAGCCAAGGCGATTGAGCGGGGAGCCCTAGTGATGGACCCAGAGCGCCACACTTGCACTTGGCGGGGAGAGCCCGTTGTGCTCACAGTCACAGAGTTCTTGATCCTTCAATCGCTCGCCCATCGCCCTGGCGTCGTGAAAAGTCGCAACGCCCTAATGGACGCGGCCTATGATGATCAAGTCTATGTTGATGACCGAACCATTGATAGTCACATCAAGCGCTTGCGCAAAAAATTCAAAGCTGCAGATGATGATTTCGAGATGATCGAAACGCTTTACGGCGTTGGCTACCGTTTTAAAGAAGCCTAGCCACGCGCAGATTAACGATTAACGCCTCAACGAGAGGCGCGCCAAAATGCTCCCACAGTCTGTCTTAAACAATCGATCAAAGTCGCAGCTAAAGAAACGGATGCGGTGACCGTCCCAAAAGAATTAGACAAGCAACACCCCGCTGCGCAGGAAAGCGTCAGCGAAATCGCGCTCCGTCGCTCCCGCAAACTCCGCTCTTTAAACGTGCGCTGGCTGCGACTCATGCGCAGCTTCCAATCGCATTTTTCTTCTTCGCTAACGCGACGCATTATCGTCCTTAACCTTGGCGGACTTGTCGCGCTCCTTGCTGGTTTCCTTTATCTCAATCAATTCCGTGAAGGCTTAATTGAGTCGCGCGTAGAAAGCCTTCGCATCCAAGGCGCAATCATCGCTGCGGCGATCGCCTCATCCGCTACTGTTGATACCGACTCTATTTCAATTGATCCCGAGAAGCTCTTGAAGCTTGCGCCGGGAGAAAATACGCAAGCTAGTCCTAATGAACTATCCTCAATCGAAAACAGCCTAAGTCCTGAGCGCGCTGGACCGCTGCTGCGCAGATTGCTCTCTCCGACGCGCTTACGCGCACGTATGTATGATAATGACGGCGAATTATTGCTCGACTCACGACCAGTTTCAGGACGCACAAAAATATTGCGCTTTGACTTACCCGTTGTTGAAACACAACGCACGTCCACAGACGCCTCATCGACCTTACAAAATACAATTAACAAATTCAGACGCCTGCTCGGACGTCCTGATCTTGCGCTTTACGAAGATATTGGTTTCAAGAATGGCCGGACGTATCCTGAAGTAGAAGCTGCACTAGATGGCAAAGCCGGAACGATTGTGCGCGCGAATGCACAAGGACAAACCGTTATTTCCGTAGCGGTGCCGATACAAAGATCTCGAACAACGCGCGGAGCGCTCCTGCTCTCGACGATGAGCGGCGATTTTGATTCAGTTATCGCTGCTGAACGATGGGGCATCATCCGCATCTTCCTCGTCTCTGCCGGCGTAATGCTGCTTATTTCCTTGTTCTTTACAAACACAATTACCGAGCCGATGCATCGACTGGCGGAGGCTGCCGATCGCGTTCGACGCGGCACCAAGTCGCGACAAGAGATACCTGATTTTTCAGACCGACAAGACGAGATTGGCCACCTATCTGGCGCATTACGCGATATGACCAAAGCCCTTTACAATCGCATTGAGGCTATCGAACATTTTGCCGCCGATGTTGCGCATGAATTGAAAAACCCCCTAACATCTTTGCGGAGCGCTGTTGAAACATTGCCGATTGCAAAAACTGACTCGGCGCGTGAACGTCTGCTTGAAATCATTCAGCATGACGTGCGGCGTCTTGATCGGCTGATTAGCGATATTTCAGACGCCTCTCGATTGGATGCAGAGCTCGCGCGCGCTGATATGGAAGATGTTAATCTCTCCATCGCCTTAACGACTGTTACCGAAATTGCCCGCTCAGTGAACCGCAACGATGACGTCACAATAGAGCTCACAATCACTCCAGCCGCGCAAAGCGCAATGAAAGAACGCTGGCTTGTTGTTGGTCATGACTCTCGACTGGGACAGGTCTTTAATAATCTCATTGATAACGCGCGTTCCTTTTCGAAACATGGCGGCTGCGTGCGCGTTCTGCTTTGGCCGGAAACAGCCAGGGGCCCAGGCGGCCAACCCATTGCTGGTTATGAAATTATTGTTGATGACGATGGGCCAGGCATTCCAAATGGCGCTTTTGATCGCGTGTTTGAGCGTTTTTACACAGATCGCCCAGAGCAGGGTTTCGGTCACAACTCTGGTTTAGGACTTGCGATTTCAAAACAAATTATTGAAGCGCACGGCGGCCGCATTCGCGCTTTTAATCGCACGCGTCTCAGCCCGGAGGGCACCAATCGACAAGACTTGGATGATGACGTGCTTGGGGCGCGATTTGTTGTCTGGCTTCCCGCTGCGCAATGAGCTCACAACACGGTCGCTATTTTATTCACGCTAATGCGCTCATCGTCGGCACGAAAGGCCTTTTGCTGCGCGGCCCATCTGGGTCTGGCAAAAGCTCTTTGACGCTCGCCCTGATTGCGCAAGCGCGTCAGACAAATAATTTTGCCTGTCTCGTTGCGGACGATCGGGTGCAGATTGAAGTGGTCAACGGACGTTTAATCGCCCGGCCGCATGAAAAAATTGCAGGCCTCATCGAAGCGCGCGGCCTGGGCTTGATAACGCTCCCCCATCTTGAAGCCTGCGTTCTCCATGCCCTGATCGATCTCGCGACACCCGATCAGCCGCCAAAACGATTGCCCGAGGACAGCGACAAAACAGCACAACTTATGGGAATTGAACTGCCCCGGCTCGTTGTCGACGCCCATGAGTGGACGGCGGTGACCCTAATTAACTATTTTATTCAATAGCTTAAGCTAAATTTATGCGGCGACGCGCTTTTTACTTGCCAAATTCTTCGCAACGCACAAAATGCGGCGCGCAATGGCTCAGAAAACAACGATCGGCGCCTATGCGTAAGAAAAACTCGCGCCATCTTTCATAGATGCAGGATCAATTGTCGCCCCTTTCCCCACGCCCCGTCCCTGGCATGAACCGTTCTGATGAGTGGTAGGATCCTATGATCGGAATGGTCCTCGTGACCCATGGCCATCTAGCTTGTGAGTTCCGCGCTGCGCTTGAGCATGTGGTGGGACCTCAAAAGCAACTCATCTCAATTTCTATTGGTCCTGAAGACGACATGGAGCGTCGACGGACGGATATCATCAACGCCATTCATGAAGCCGATAGCGGAGATGGCGTGGTTGTTTTGACAGATATGTTTGGTGGCACGCCCTCTAATCTGGCAATTTCTGTCATGAATGGCGGCAATGTTGAAGTGCTCGCTGGCATTAACTTGCCGATGTTAATCAAACTCGCTTCCGTTCGCGAAAGCGCGCCGCTCGACCAAGCCGTTTTGCAAGCTCAAGACGCCGGCAGAAAATACGTCTACATCGCCAGCAAAGTGCTCAACGCCAAATGAACGATACGCCCTCTGAAACATCCACCTCGACCAATCAGAATTCGGCAACGCGCGATTTTGTCATTGTAAATAAAAAAGGCGTCCATGCGCGCGCCACAGCGAAATTAGTTCAATGCTGCGAAAAATACGATGCGGCCATAACAGTATCGAAAGACGGCGATACGGTTGGCGGCAGCTCGATTATGGGTATCCTGACATTGGGCGCGGGCATCGGCTCGACAATCACAGTCAGCGCTACGGGCCCGCAAGCCCTTGAGGCGTTAGATGCGCTTGAGGCGCTCATTTCTAACCGTTTTGGCGAAGAAGAGTGACAGCCAAGACACAAATAGCGCACCGCGCATAAGTAAATTAGCATCGGGAAAAACCACACACAGCGCGCATCGCTTTAGTTTATAGTCGAGCAAGAAATGTCAGTCGTCAGAATTTACGCGCGCGTGCTCGATTTGCTGCGCCCACAAGCGCGTCTCGTCTGTATCCTCATTATCGCCAATCTAGCGCTTGCAATCGCTCAATTTGCCGAGCCAATATTATTTGGTCGCATTATTGATCTCATGACGCGCGCTCAGCTCCCAGGACGCAAACTTACTTGGGACGAACTTATACCGCTTGTATCCGCCTGGGCTGGCTTTGGTCTCTTTTCAATTGGCGGCGCCATACTTGTTGGATTAAACGCCGATAGACTTGCGCATCGCAGACGTCTTGCTGTGATGTCGGAATTTTTTACGCATGCGTTGCGCTTACCGCTAACTTTCCACACCAACGCGCATTCGGGTCGCTTGTTAAAAACCATGCTTGATGGCGCGGGCGCAATGTTTGGACTGTGGCTTTCTTTTTTTCGAGAAAACTGCGCCTCATTTGTCGCCCTATTTATACTCCTGCCCATGACAGTGTTTATTAATTGGCGATTAGGCGGACTTCTGATCGCCCTTGTGATTATTTTCTATATTGTCACAAGCTTTGTTTTAAGACGAACAGAGGCGCTACAAGACCAGGTGGAGCGTTTCAATTCCTCTCTTGCTGAACACGCCTTAGATACTTTAGGCAATATTCCGGTCGTACAAAGCTTCACAAGAATAGATCATGAAACAAAAATCTTAAAAAAGATTATTGATGATGTTTTATCAGCGCAAATTCCTGTCCTATCGTGGTGGGCGCTTGTGGTTGTCGCAAGCCGCGCCTCAGCAACGCTTACAATTCTCGCAATATTTTTATTGGGCGCCCGACTGCATATGCAGGGTCAAGCATCAATCGGCGAGATTGTTACATTTATGAATTTCGCTACGCTCTTAATTGGCAGATTAGAACAGGTTGTCGGTTTCGTTAATGTCTTATTTATGCAAGCTGCAAAAATTCAGGATTTCTTTGATGTGTTAGACACAAAGCCCGCGATAAGCGACAGTCCGCACGCATATGACGCCGGGGGCCTTAAGGGCGACGTTGTTTTTGAAAATGTCAGCTTCTCCTATGACGGACGCCGACAGGCGCTGGAGGATGTTTCCTTTAGCGCAAAATCAGGCCAAACAATTGCGCTTGTTGGCGCGACAGGCTCAGGGAAATCGACGACGCTTAGTCTTCTCCACCGAATTTATGACCCCAGTATCGGCGTCGTGAAAATTGATGGCGTAGATATTCGTGAGTTTACGCTCCATTCTCTGCGCAGAAATATTGGCGTTGTTTTCCAAGAACCCATGTTATTTGCTCGCACCATTGAAGAAAATCTTCGGATCGGAAATCCAGACGCGAGCGATCAAGAAATGACCCGCGCGCTAGAACTCGCCCAGGCAAGCGAATTTGTTGCGCATCAAAGCGATGGAAAAGCGACAAAGGTTGGTGAACATGGCCGCAGGCTCTCAGGCGGCGAGAGGCAGCGTCTATCAATTGCGCGCGCACTATTAAAAAATCCGCCAATTCTTATTTTTGACGAAGCAACCTCTGCGCTTGACGCGACAACGGAACAACAAATTCAAAAAGCCCTTGAAGCAGCGACAAAAGGCCGAACGACTTTTGTTATTGCCCATCGCTTAGCTACAATTAAAAACGCTGATTATATTTTAGTCTTCGATAAAGGAAAAATTATCGAAAGCGGCGTCTTTGATGCGCTAATTGCGAAAAATGATCATTTCGCTAAACTCGCAGCCGCACAATTTATTATTGATCCAAATAAAAAATAATTTATTTCACGCCTCTTTGACCCCAGCCCTTCGCAACTTTAAGGCATAAAAAAACCGCGCTAAGAGCGCGGTTTTTCTTGTCTCTTTATTAAATTCTTAGCGGATCACATAAGGCAACAAGCCAAGGAACCGCGCACGTTTGATCGCTTGCGCTAATTCGCGCTGTTTCTTGGCCGAGACAGCTGTAATGCGAGAAGGCACGATCTTACCGCGCTCGCTGATATAACGCGACAGCAACCGAGTGTCTTTGTAATCAATCTTCGGCGCGCCTGAACCGCAGAAGGGGCAGGACTTACGCCGACGAAAGAAAGGACGACGAGCTCCAGTGGTCATTCCATATCTCCTTCTAAACGTCCCTCATCCCGACGCGGGCGACGCTCAGAGCGATCCCCCCGCGATCCACCACCGCCGCCGCCGCGTCGCTCGCCTCCGCGATCATCATCGTCGCGCTTTCGCAGCTGCGCTGAAGGACCTTCCTCAAGCTCATCAACCCGCAACGTCAAAACGCGCAGAATATCTTCATTGATGCCCTGCTGACGCTCTAATTCGGTAATTGCTGCAGGCGGCGCATCAATGTTGAGCAATGTGAAATGCGCTTTACGATTTTTCTTAATTCGATAAGCGAGCGATTTAACGCCCCAATATTCTGTCTTGCCGACAGTGCCGCCCAGCGAAGTGATAATGCCTTTGAATTGCGCGGTCAGCGTCTCCACTTGTTGGGGGGAGATATCTTGACGCGCGAGATAGACATGCTCGTAGAGAGCCATGATTTTTTGCCTTTCCTTTGTCGCGAGCCGCCCCGGCGCCAAGCCCTTCGAGCCCTTCGGAAAGGCTCGAGAAGCAAAATTCGAAGGCGGAGACACGGGAAGGCGGAGAAACTCCTCGCCCCAAGGGCGCTTCCGTTCAGCCCCCGGCCAGGAACGTCACGATGGCGGGGTTATACCGGGGTTTTCAGCGGATGCAAGCCAGGGGTCAGATTCTCCAGCTTGCCGGGAGAAAGCGTCGCCTCTATGGTTTGAAAGTCTCAGACGCAATGCGGCGTTGACACAGTAGGGAGAGGCCTGATGACGCGCAGATTATGGACATTTCCGCTAATTATTGCGCTGTCCGCTGTGCTTACCGCATGTGATAAATGCAATGACCTTCAACAAATACAGCTCCCTTTGCGTCCCAACGCCTGTAAGGACGCCAGCACGCGGTAGACCCCTCTCTGGTATCGACATTCTGGCGGAGCCTTGAGTGCCGGCGACTGACAATTTTTTAAACATGAAGCGCCGTAATGAAAAGATTGCGGCTGTGACAGCTTATGACGCGCCAACCGCTCGGTTCGTTGTGGAGGCCGGCGCGGATATTTTGCTTGTGGGAGATAGCGTCGGCGTCAACATTCTTGGTTACGCTCACGAAAGAGAGGTGACGCTTGCAGATATGACGCATCATATCGCCGCAGTTCGTCGCGGCGCGCCGCAGGCCTACATTATTGGCGACCTTCCCTTCGCCACATATGAAACGCCCCAGCAAGCCCGCGAGAGCGCTTTAAAGCTCATAACGGCGGGGGCGAATTGTATAAAATTCGAAGGCCCAAGGGTGGACATCGTCGAAGCGCTTCTTCAGGAGCGCCTTGATGTTTGTTGCCATCTTGGTCTTGAATCGCAACATCATCAGATAAAGAGACGCCAGGGGAAAGACGCTATCGCCGCGTGTCAAATCTTTGACGACGCGCTGCGCCTTGACGCAGCCGGTCAAAAATTTCTTGTCTTAGAGCTCATACCGCAAGAGCTTGCTCAGCGTATTACGCGAGACGTCAAAGCTGTAACGATCGGCATTGGTTCTGGCGCAGCAACAGATGGTCAAGTGCTTGTAGTCAATGACCTCGCCGGCATTACCCAAAGGGACTATAAGCATAATCGTCGCTATGGCGCAGTCGCAACGGCTATGCATGAGGCAGTCGCCGCCTATGTTAAGGATGTGCGCACAGGCGCTTTTCCTTCGTCTCAACAAGCTTTCTCATTATCGCCTGAAGAGCGCCAGCTCTTTGAAAGGATGCGTCCGTGACGTCGTTAGAAACGCCTATTGGCCTGCTATTGGTAAATCTCGGGACGCCGGACGCGCCAGATACGCGTTCAGTGCGGCGTTACCTCGCGCAATTTTTATCGGATCCTCGCGTTGTGGATTTACCGCGCATCGTGTGGCTGCCAATTCTTCACGGCGTTATTTTAAATACGCGCCCAAAGCGCTCCGCCAAAGCTTATGCCTCAGTTTGGAATCATGATATTGGCGAAGGCCCATTAAAAACATTTACGCGACTACAAACAGAAAAGTTACGTCTGCGGTCTTCCTCGTTGAGCGGTAAAGCGCCTGTTATCGTCGACTATGCGCTTCGTTATGGAGCGCCATCTATTGCAGATAAAATTAACGCGCTGATGGCGCAAGGATGCAATCGCATCGTGCTTTTGCCCCTCTATCCACAATACGCCGCGTCAACGACAGCCTCTGTGGCTGATGACGCCTTTCATGCGCTCGAGTGCATGCGGCGCCAGCCCGCGCTTCGTATTGGCGCGCCTTATTACGACGACCCCGCTTATATTAACGCGCTCGCGACAGCTGTGCGCCGGGAGCTTGCAGCTCTTGATTTCGAGCCGGAGGTTATTCTCGCCTCTTTTCATGGCTTGCCGCAAGCGCAAGTCGATCGTGGCGACCCCTACCGTGAACATTGCGAAGAAACTTGGCGATTGCTGCGTCAGGCGTTGAATATGTCAGAAGAAAAACTGCGCCTGTCATTTCAATCGCGGTTTGGACCAGCGCAGTGGCTCACGCCCTATACGAGCGACGTCGTTGCCTCCCTCGCTGAAAATGGCGTGAAAAATATTGCAATTTTCGCCCCAGGATTTTCCGCAGATTGTCTTGAGACGATTGAAGAGCTGGGCGTTGAGATTCGCGATATTTTCCAAGAAAAGGGCGGAGAAAAATTCGCACGCTTCTCTTGTCTTAATGATAGTTTAGAGGGAATAGACCTTCTCGAAACGCTTGCTCAACGCGAGTTGGCGGGATGGGTGTGACAAAGACTGACGAAACGCCAAGAAATTGCTAAGATAAAATACACCTAACTCGGACGCTTACTTCTCATGTCGGACTTCTACCGTATCAAACGCCTGCCGCCTTATGTCTTCGAGCAGGTCAACCGCCTCAAAGCGCAAGCACGCGCTGGGGGAGCCGATATCATCGATTTGGGCATGGGCAATCCTGATTTAGCGGCGCCAAAACACGTCATTGATAAATTAGTTGAAACCGCCGGCCGGCCCCGAACGGATCGTTATTCCGCCAGTAAAGGCATCGCAGGGCTCAGGCGTGCGCAGGCCTACTATTATGAAAAACGTTTTAACGTGAGCCTTAATCCCGATACGCAGATTGTTGCGACCCTTGGATCTAAAGAGGGCTTTGCAAATATGGCGCAAGCGATTACTGCGCCGGGCGACGTCGTTCTTGTTCCTAACCCTTCCTATCCAATCCATGCTTTTGGTTTTCTAATGGCTGGCGGGGTCATTCGCTCCGTTCCGTCAGATCCATCGCCTGCTTATTTTTCTGCGATGGAGCGCGCGATGATTCATTCAATTCCCAAGCCCATCGCGGTCGTTGTCTGCTATCCCTCAAATCCAACGGCAGAAGTAGCCTCGCTTGATTTTTATAAAGATCTCGTCGCTTTTGCAAAAAAACATGAGATTTTCATTCTTTCTGATCTCGCGTATGCAGAAGTATTTTTCGATGACGATCCGCCGCCATCTGTCTTACAAGTTCCCGGCGCGATTGATGTCACCGTGGAATTTACGTCATTGTCAAAAACTTTTTCGATGGCTGGCTGGCGCATGGGTTTTGCTGTGGGCAATGAACGTCTTTGCGCTGCGCTGGCGCGGGTAAAAAGCTATCTCGATTATGGCGCCTTTACGCCAATTCAAGTCGCCGCAGCAGCAGCCTTAAACGGTCCAGACGACTGCATCAAAGATATGCGCGCCATTTATAAACGCCGTCGCGACGTTATGGTTGAAAGCTTTACGCAAGCTGGCTGGGCCATTCCCGCGCCAAGCGCATCAATGTTTGCTTGGGCGCCTGTGCCTGAACGCTTTGGCGCTATGAGCAGCCTTGAGTTTTCAAAATTACTTATTGAAAAGGCCGATCTTGCCGTTGCCCCAGGCGAAGGCTTTGGCGAGCACGGCGAGGGGTTTCTTCGACTTGCGCTTGTTGAAAATGAACAACGCATTCGCCAGGCGGCGCGAAATTTACGCCGCTTTTTTGATACGGCAGATCAACAACTGCACAATATCGTCTCGATCTCTGCGCGCGCCTAAACGACTAAAGTCTAACCCTGCCCGCTCACGCGTTCAATCTGCGCGCCGCAAGCGCGGAGTTTGTTTTCCAGGCGCTCGAAGCCGCGATCGAGGTGATAAACGCGATTAATCGTTGTCTCTCCTCGCGCCGCTAATGCTGCAATAACAAGAGAAACCGAGGCGCGTAAGTCTGTCGCCATCACTGGCGCTCCATCAAGATGATCGCTCCCCGTTACAATCGCCGTATCCCCTTCAAGCCGAATATTTGCGCCTAATCGAGCTAATTCCTGAACATGCATAAAACGGTTTTCAAAAATCGTTTCTGTTATTTTTGACACGCCTTCAGCCCGCGTCATAAGCGCCATAAATTGCGCTTGTAAATCTGTCGGAAAGGCAGGGAATGGCGCAGTTTCGATGTCTACTGCTTTGATGCCTGCGCTGTGTCGAGAAACGCGAAGACCTTCTGCCGTTTCACTCACGCTCGTTCCACTTTGAACTAAGACGTCCAAGGCCGCTTGCAGGAGGTTCGCTCGCGCACCTGCAAGTAACACTTCACCACCCGTCATCGCGACAGCCATGGCGTAGGTGCCCGCTTCTATTCGATCAGGCAAAACAGCGTGATGGGCGCCGTGCAAAGAGCCAACGCCCTGCACTTCAATAACAGCGCTTCCCGCCCCTGAAATTTTTGCGCCCATTTTTATAAGACAATCGGCAAGATCAACTATCTCTGGTTCGCGAGCGGCGTTTTTAATAAGCGTTGCGCCGCGCGCGAGCGCAGCCGCCATCAATGCGGTATGCGTCCCGCCAACGGTAACTTTTGGAAAATCAATTTCACCGCCAACAAGGCCATTTTTTGCTTCTGCAACGACATAGCCATTTTCAATTTCAATTTTTGTTCCAAGTTTCTCCATCGCCATTAAGAGAAGATCGACGGGCCGCGTGCCAATTGCACAGCCGCCTGGAAGCGATACGCGCGCAGCGCCCATACGCGCGACCAAAGGCGCCAACACCCAAAAACTCGCCCGCATGCGCGAGACCAACTCATAGGGCGCGGTCGTATCGACAATATCGCGCGCGGTAAAATGAACAGTCCGCCCAGCGCTTTCGGACTGGCCAGACCTTTTCCCAGAAATTGCAAAATCAACGCCATGATTGCCTAAGATCCGCTCAAGCTGCGTGACGTCTGCTAACAGCGGCATATTCGCTAAGGTTAATGTGTCTCTTGTAAGAAGCGAGGCAATCATTAACGGTAGAGCGGCGTTTTTTGCTCCAGAAATTGGAATAACGCCGTTTAGAGGACCACCGCCCGCAATTTTGATTTTATCCATCAGTCCTCGCTGTTGGTATTTTGATCGCTAGACTGCGCCATCTCGCGGTTCTTCTTCCGACGCTGAAGATTTGCGCGCAACGCCGCCGCCAGAGCTTGTGTTTTTTTGTCCTTGAGCTTTTGTTTGGGGGCCTTGTCCTCAGCTCCTACTGACGCATGAGTCTTTGACGCGCTCAAATGGCTATGCTCAGTCATTGTTGATCATATCGACTTTACAACGAGCGTTGCGTTAATGCCGCCAAAAGCGAATGAGTTTGACAAGGCCACAGAGATTGACATTTTGCGCGCGTTGTTTGGGATTGGATCAACCTGACATTTTGGATCTGGTTCTAGAAAATTAATTGTTGGCGGAGCAATTTGTTCGCGCAACGCATTAATTGTAACAACCAGCTCCAACCCGCCGCTTGCGCCCAGGGCGTGGCCGTGCACAGGCTTGGTTGATGAAACAGGCGGCGGCGCATCGCCAAATACTGCACGCATGGCCTCTGATTCTGTAATGTCATTGGCGTAAGTCGCGGTGCCATGCGCGTTAAGATAATCAACTTCACGGGGATCTAAGCCGGCGCTGGCGAGCGCTAGCTGCATGCAGCGCGTTGGCCCCTCTACATCCGCGCGCAATGGATCAAACGCATCGCTGGTTGTGCCATAGCCTGCAAGTTCGCACAGCGGCGTTGCGCCACGCGCACGCGCAGAGTCCAGGGTTTCAAGGATAAAAACGGCCGCCCCTTCGCCCAACGACATCCCATTGCGGCGCGCTGAAAAGGGGCGACAAAGATCTGGCGTTAACACACGCAACGCTTCCCAGGCTCTAATTGAACCATTCGTCACGCAAGCTTCAGAGCCGCCAGCAATCGCGCGATCCGCCCGTCCTGATGAGAGCATCTCGAAGGCCTCGCCAATTGCTTGACCTGCGGAGGAGCACGCAGAAGCCAGCGCAAAGGTTGGCCCCTTGGCGCCGTAACGCATGCCAAGGGTTGTCGGCGCGGCGCTTGGAATGAGTCGCGGAACGGTGAGCGTATCGGGGCGACGTTCTTCGACATATTCTGCATAAGCATTGTCATCGATAGTTTGCGCGCCGCCTATGCCCGTTCCAAGCACAACCGCTGTGCGATGACCACCCGCTTCTTTTCTTTTAAAACCCGCCTGCGCTAACGCCTCATCAGCAGCAATGATGGAAAATTGCGTAAAGGGATCGCAGTAAGGCAGGAGTTCCGCTTCTAGATGTGCTGCGGGATCAAAGTTGGGCACCTGCGCTGAGATTTTAATGCGCCCATTATAGGGTCGCTTGAGTTGCGTGGGTCGAATGCAAGAAACCCCGTCGCGCGCTGCAATCCAGAGAGGGAGCGCGCCAATGCCCGCAGCCGAAACCGCGCCCATTCCCGTGATGACGACACGACGCCGCGAAAGTTGAGTTGTCGTCATTTACAGCTCGTCCTCACCTCAAATCACCTTTCCTGGTCATTTCAATGTCTCGTTATCACAAAGAATCCGCGGTTGTCTGCGCATTCTGGGGATAAGGCTTTGGTTTCCCATACGCGAAAGCGCCTGAATTACAACCGCCCCCAAACGCCTCCCCGCCTTGCCACTCATCTTTTGCTCCCCTATAAGCTGCCGCGAGCGCCTTGTTTCCGACACCCCTGGAGGCGAGCGGCGCTTTTTTTATTTTGAAAAGGACACCGACATGGCCGAGACTAAAAAGCTCGCGGCCACGGTGCGCAGCGGGACAGGCAAGGGGGCCGCCCGCAGCGTTCGCCGTGAGGGCCGTATACCAGCAGTTTTATATGGCGGCGGCGAAGCGCCGACGCCCCTATCGCTGGAAAAAAAGAACTTAACGCAACTGATCTTTGCAGGTCACTTCCTCACAACAATCTTTGAGCTCGACATAGGCGGCAAGAAAGAGCGCGCCATTCCGCGCGATTATCAGCTTGATGTTGTCAAAGACACGCCTCTGCACGTTGATTTCTTGCGCTTAAAGCCAGGTTCGCGCCTGCGCCTGAATGTCCCCGTTCACTTTATTAATCAGGAAAGCTCTCCGGGCCTTAAGCGCGGCGGCGCACTGAATATTGTCTATCACTCGATAGAGATGTGGGTGCCTGCGGATAATATTCCAGAAGCGATTACCGCTGATCTTGCGGGAATGGACTTCAACGAGTCGCTGCAGATTTCGGCAATTAATCTTCCAGAGGGCTGTAAGCCGACGAATCCAGATAAAAACTTCACTGTCGCTAGTCTTGCGCCACCCTCGGGAGCGGCTGAAGAGCCAACGCCAGCTGCCGCCGCCGCTGCGCCAGCGAAAGAAGAAAAGAAGAAATAAGCCATTGGCTTGTTGTTATGATAATGGCCGGGTTTTCCCGGCCATTTTCTTTTTCAAGGGGTTTCAATGTTCTTGCTTGTTGGGCTTGGCAATCCTGGTCGAAGCTATGCGCATAACCGACACAACATTGGCTTCATGGCGATTGAGGCCATCGGACGCAAACACGGCTTTAGCGCAGCCCGTTCCCGCTTTAGCGGCTTAGTTAGCGAAGGTCTCATCAAAGGCGAACGGACGCTTCTCCTTCAACCGCAGACCTATATGAATGAAAGCGGACGTTCGGTGGGCGAAGCGGCGCGCTTTCATAAAATTGGCCTTGAAAACATAATCGTCTTGCACGACGAACTTGACCTCGCACCAGCGAAATGTCGGATTAAAACAGGCGGTGGCGTTGCAGGTCACAATGGCTTACGCTCGATCTCAGCGCATATCGGCAATGACTACAAACGTGTGCGATTGGGCATTGGCCATCCTGGCGACAAATCGCTCGTGCATCACTATGTCTTAAATGACTTTTCAAAAAATGAAGTAGATTGGGTGACAACGCTTTGTGACGCGATTGCCGATCACGCGGATCTGTTGGTCACGGGCGATGACGCTGAATTACAAAACCGGGTCCATTTAGCGCTCAAATCTAAAGGGTATGACGTCCCAAAATCGGCGAGTGAAAAATAATTCTTCCCTCCGACACAAGGCAAAAACTACGATTTTATCCACCGCTTGGACCCATCGTCGACTTAGCCCTTCCACAAACACGCGACCCCGCTTATATTCAATTTGCCGGCGCTTGCGTCGGCTATGGCGATAAACGAACATCGAAATAAACCATTCGGACCCGGGGGCGGTACCCGGCGCCTCCACCTGAGATCATAAGGTTGAACGTGATTTCAGGCGGGGGCGAAATAGGATCGACGAGGGTGTAAAGGGTGATTTTTTGCTCGGCATGATACCGCCGTTATCGGGTCAAACTTATAGTTGCCAATGACAACTATGCTCCGGTAGCCGTCGCCGCGTAATGCGGCGCCCAAACTGGGATTAAAGCCCTAGGGGTTAGCACTTCTAGGCGGGGCTCGGAGGCGCCTGGCAACAGAAGCCTCCACTTCCTTTGCGCGGGCGCCGGTATTGGGCATAGCGCGAGCTCAAATTGGCGCGTCACAAATGTCACAAGATTTTATCCGCTATGATCTTCTCGTACAAGACGCAATGCGAAGCGTCATGCACAAGGTGCTCTCGGATGTCGCGGAACAAGGGTATCTTCCTGGCGACCATCACTTTACGATCAGTTTTCTAACACATGCTGAACATGTGAAGATCTCGCCTCGCTTGGCTGAACAATGGCCGCATGAGCTTACAATCATTCTGCAGCATCAGTATTCCGATCTTGAAGTGAGCGAGGAAGGCTTTGGCGTCACGCTGTCCTTCCGAGGCGTCGCTGAGCATCTTTACATTCCCTTCGCCGCAGTTACCGGGTTTTTTGATCCCTCTGTCGAATTTGGCCTTCGCTTTGAGGCAGATGAAGAAGAAGAGACGCAGGAAGGCAAACCAACTTCTCCGCCAATGCGCCCAAGTCTTGTAACAGCTGATACGCCGCCTCAGGTTCAAGCGTCAAAGCCTGCTACAGAAAAACAGAAGAAGAAAGACAAAATAGAAACCGCTCCTGCCGCAGAACAAGAAAGCCAGGACGACGCATCAAAAGTCGTGTCGATCGATGCGTTTCGAAAAAAACCCAATGGCTGACGTCATTAATCTCAGGCGCGCGCGCAAGCATCGCGAGAGATGCAAAGAGCAAGATCAGGCTCAGGAAAATCGCGCGCTCTATGGACAGAAAAAGAGCCTCCGCGCCATAACACAAGCGCAAATTCTTCTTCAAGACAAGCAACTTGATGCGTCTCTGCGCGAGAGTTCTTCGGATACAAGGCGTGATTGACGCCACCACACCCAATACCCGCGTCATTAAGCATTCTATTGTCATCGCGGGCCACCGCACCAGTATTTCGCTTGAAGACGCCTTTTGGAATGCGCTGAAAGAAATCGCCAATGATGAAGATTTATCCTTGGCGACGCTTGTCGCCCAAATTGACGCTGCGCGCGGGAGCGCCAATTTATCTTCCGCTTTGCGCGTCTTCGTCCTAAACCGCGCGCTGAAGCAACGCTAAGACGCTCTAGCTCCTTGTAGCAGGTTAAAAATTCGCTACTTTTTTGTAAAACTTTTGTATGAAAAAGTTTACGATAACAGTAATTCTATCATCTGGAGGTCTCTGGCGTTTTGCGGACGATTCGTACCGCCCGCTTCGATGGATTGCCAAGATTCTCTAGGAGCATAGCTTGTCCGAATTCGATGATTACGCGCCTCAGGAAAATGGCCTCGCAGCGCGTGCGCGCGCAGTTGCGCAGCGCGCGCCTTATCTTGACGGCCTCAATCAAGAACAACGAGCGGCTGTTGAGACGCTAGAGGGACCGGTCCTGGTATTGGCTGGGGCAGGCACCGGAAAAACGCGCGCTTTGACGACACGGATTGCGCATATCCTGGCGCTTGGTCAAGCGCGCGCTTGGGAAATTCTTGCCGTGACCTTTACCAACAAAGCAGCGCGGGAGATGCGTGAACGCGTCGAGCGTCTTGTTGGGGAAGGCGCACAAGCCATGCAATGGCTTGGGACCTTTCATGCAATTTCAGCAAAGATCCTTCGGCGACATGCTGAACTGGTCGGACTTAAATCTAATTTTACGATTCTAGATACAGACGATCAAATACGATTGATCAAACAAGTCTTACAAGCTGAAAACATCGACGATAAGCGCTGGCCAGCGCGCGCTTTTGCAATGCGTCTTGACGGCTGGAAAAATCGCGGCCTTTCGCCAAAACAAGTGCCCGCAGGTGAAGCGGAAAGTTTCGCAAACGGTAAAGGCGGGCTCCTTTATGCGCTCTACCAAGATAGATTGAAGGTGCTTAACGCTGTTGATTTTGGCGACCTGTTGCTTGAAACACTGAGGTTATTTCGAGAAAATCCAGATGTTTTGGCAGATTATCAAAACCGCTTTAAGTTTATTCTTGTCGATGAATATCAAGATACCAATATCGCCCAATATCTCTGGCTCAGATTAATTTCTCAAGGCCGGCGGAATGTCTGCTGTGTTGGCGACGACGATCAAAGCGTCTATGGCTGGCGCGGCGCTGAGGTTGAAAATATACTTCGTTTTGAACAAGATTTTCCCGGAGCAAAAATAATTCGTCTCGAACGCAATTATCGCTCGACGGGCCATATTCTAGCCGCCGCCTCTCATCTCATTGCACATAATGAAGGCAGACTTGGTAAAACGCTATTTACCGATGGCGATCAGGGCGAGCTACCAACGCTCACAGGCGTTTGGGATAGCCAAGAAGAAGCGCGAGTTGTTGGAGAAGATATTGAACAACTCTATCGACGCGGCCATTCTCTTGAGGAGATCGCTATCTTGGTTCGCGCGTCATTTCAGATGCGCGAGTTCGAAGAGCGCTTTGTCGAAATAGGCCTCCCATACCGTATTATTGGCGGTCCTAGATTTTATGAGCGATTAGAAATACGCGACGCGCTTGCTTATTTGCGTAGCGTTGCACAGCCTGCTGACGATCTTGCGTTTGAGCGGATCATCAACACGCCCAAACGCGGCTTAGGCGATGCAACGGTCCAGCTTCTGCACCATTACGGCCGCGCTGAGCGCATGCCCCTCCAGCAGGCGGCGCGTATTCTCATCGAAACAGAGGAGATGAAGCCAAAAGCGCGCGCATCTCTGCGTAGCTTGATCACAGACATAGATCGTTGGAGAAGCTTGATTGAAGTCACGCCGCAAAACGAGCTTGCGGAAATAATATTAGATGAGTCCGGCTACACGGAAATGTGGCGACAGGATAAAACGCCAGAAGCTGCAGGCCGTCTTGAGAATCTCAAAGAACTCATTCGGGCTATTGAAGAATTTCCTGATCTTGCGGCCTTTCTCGAACATGTCTCTCTTGTCATGGAAGCTGAGGAGAGCAAGGAACAAGAACGTATCTCGATTATGACGCTGCATGGCGCAAAGGGATTAGAGTTTGAATCTGTTTATCTGCCTGGTTGGGAAGAAGGCTTGTTTCCGCATCAACGCGCGCTGGATGAACAAGGTCGCGCTGGATTAGAAGAGGAGCGACGCCTTGCCTATGTTGGCATTACCCGCGCCAAGCGCCGAGCTAAAATCTATTTTGCAAGCAATCGACGCATACGTGGACTTTGGCAACCCACGACTCCCTCGAGGTTTATTGATAATTTGCCTGCTGCGCATGTCGAGGTAGCAGAAGCGGCAGGAAGTTCGCAATATGGCTCTTACGGCATTTCGCGCTTTTCAAATCTAGATAGCTATGAGTCCGACTATGTTACCCCTGGCTGGCAACGCGCCAAATCGCGCCCTTTTGAAGACAGCTCAAACTCACCTTTAACCTCGCGGAATAAACATTCAACAAGCGGCAAAAAAAATCCAATCATTAATGGCGAAATTCTGTCCCGAAGTTCAACGCGCAGTCATTTTGTCGCCGGAGCCCGCGTATTTCATCAGAAATTTGGTCCAGGGACAGTTGCCGCTGTCGATGGCAATAAGCTGACGGTGGATTTTGATAAGGCTGGGCGAAAAATGGTGCTAGAAAGCTTTTTGCAGTCCACTTAGAGCTAGAGGACTTAGGCTTTACGCCTCGCCTGTTGCAAATATACAACAGTTGCAGAAATTCTGACGAAATACCTCTCAAGGCTAGATCTCAAGATTTCTTTGACCATGATCCTAAGCTAGAGTTATTTGAGTGATTTGACGCGCGCCTTGATGAACAACGCCATCTGGCTTTTGCGATAAATAAACTCAAGCCGCTTTCTAGCGAGGATGGCCATGCGGCCAAATAAAAAGACATCGTTTCGTCTTCTAACGCTTTCCTCCGTTGTGGCTCTGCTCAGTCCCAGCCAAGCCAAGCCAGAACCATCTCGCTCTGACCAATTGAGCGTCTATTCACCTCCAGCAATCGTTACTTTAACGAACGCAGAAAAGACCCTTGCCTTTCCTCACTTTGATTATTTTGCCTCTCCCCTCGAGAACTCAGCTCTAATTTCTCAGCTGCAGACGCCTTTAGCGATTAACACGACTGAAAAAGCATATTCAGATTATTCCTGGAGCCTCCTACCAGACATTCATCGGCAAATTGCTCAGGCAATTGTCTTGTGGGTTAACGCGCCAGATATCAGACAGGATAAGGATCGCTTACGGCTCAGATCGCAGATCGCCGCCGCTTATGCGATGCGGAATTTTACGCCATTCTGGATTGAAACCAGCGGTTGGCGAGAAAACGCGGCCTCAATCCTATCCCGACTCATTAACGCTAGAGAAGACGGCCTGGATCTAAGAGCGTTTAAGCTCCCGTCGATAGAGAAGTTTCAACCCCAAGCAATAGACGAACTAGCCCTTTCCGAAGCCGTCGCAGCATATGCTCTGCAAGCGCGCGGCGCGCGGGTAGATCCGAGTCAACTATCAAAGCTGATCGGCGCAAGACCAAGTCTGCCAGATTTGAAAAATGCGCTCAGTGAAGTGGCCGAGTCCAATGCGCGCGCGGGAGATACGCTGTTAAGCTTCAATCCAAAACATGAAGGTTATCAGAAATTACGGGACAAACTCATTGAGCTCTATCAAATCCAGGCGGCGCACCCTCCTATCCAACGCGTTGCCGAAGCTACAGATGGATTACCCCAATCGGACGCCCATCTAACGACACACGCCTCCTTACATAAAAACAAAACGAGTAAGCGGAGTCATATTGAGGCGGAAATTATCGCTAATATGGAGCGCTGGCGCTGGCTGCCGCAAGATCTTGGCGAGACTCATATTGAGGTGAATATTCCAGATTTTGAACTCGCCCTTGTTCGTAATGGCGCTGTCATACATCATACGCGCGTTGTCGTTGGTAAGGAAATAACGCCAACGCCAATTTTTTCAGATGAAATGGAATATATAATTGTCAATCCTTATTGGAATGTTCCACAATCGATTATTCATAAAGAAATGATGCCCAATGGCGGTCCAGGTGATGGATTTAAGGTTACCTATAGTAATGGACAGATGGTGGTCCGCCAACCGCCTGGGCCAACCAATGCGCTAGGCAACATGAAATTCGTCTTTCCGAATGATTATGCAGTTTATATGCATGATACGCAGTCGCGACATCTTTTTGCCCAGTCTCATCGCGCCTTCAGCCATGGATGTATGCGGGTACAAAATCCCTTTGCATTGGCAGCCGCCATTCTTGGCGATAACTGGCCAACAAAAAAACTTGAAAAGCTCATTGGACCTGCTGAGCGGTATATTAATCTAGTAAAACCGCTGCCTGTCCATGTCCAATATTTCACAACCTATGTTGATGCCTCAGGCAGGCTAATTACAAGACCGGATCTTTATGGCTATTCAGCTCGAGTCAGGCGCGAACTCGGATTTAAAATCTAATTCTAGTCGTCTGAAAGACACGGCAAATGATTTGATAGGCTGAGATGCTAGTTAATTATTTGCTTAAGACAAAATTGCCAATCACTACCCTATCCGTTCTTTTAATTTGGCAACTATCTCTGCTTCTATACGAAAAAGGATTTCTAACATAACCTACAATTGATCAGTGCGAGCGTTAATTAACGCTTATTGAGCTAGAATTAACTCCCCGATATAGTTATTTTTAAAAGAGAAAATTTAGATTTATAGAATAAAAATGAGTAAAAAAAGGAGCTCCAGCAGCATTATTCTGCTGGAGCTCAGAAAGTCTTCCAGGAGATCACGGGGTTACATATTGATCACCAAGAAGTGCTCAATATGATGATAAAGAGATTATCTTATCAAGGGCAATAATTGAAAAAATACAGGAAATAATCCTGAACGAGAAAGGTCCATATACCGGGAATATTTCCCGAGTGCTCAGAAAAAAATGCATAAATTGATGCGTAGAAAGAATGAGAAAATCTCATGCTTAGGCCAATTGAATTAAAATATTTTTGCGCAGTTCAGCTGCTATTTTTAAGCCTCCCGGAAGAGATAGCGTTAAGTCAGGAATCTCTTAAGACATATCCCAATCAGTCCTCAACTCGATCTCGATCAACCGAAAATTTTCCTGATTACACGCAACCGACAACTCGATATGTCACCAGCGGCGAAGCATTGAAAAGAACTAGAAAATTTAATCTTGGCGAACAGATGAAGAGAGAAAGCCTAGGCGTTTTTTCGCGTTAAAAATTATGATTACTGTCAAGCGCTTGAATAGGACCATATTTTATTTATAAGCTTATAGACTTTTGATCCTTACTACTAGCTCTGAACACGCGCAAAAATATTATGTGATCGAATACGACTCCATATGAGTTATTAATACTTAAAATTTACGATATTAGATAATTTTCTATGTAGAGGAGAATTTGAGATAACAATTTTTATTTAACTAGGGCATGTCATCAATTGAGCCAGATGATAGCAGAAGACAGATAAATTGCAGCTAAGAAGTTGCGTGCTGTTTTATCATACCTAGTAGCAATCGCT
>Ga0194120_10001255_pt1 | contig 46907 bp, 41 predicted proteins | sample TA2MahCa65mmetaG_FD_148642 | JGI IMG/M metagenome (GOLD analysis project Ga0194120, IMG submission 148642) | Freshwater microbial communities from Lake Tanganyika, Tanzania - TA2015019 Mahale Deep Cast 65m | ecosystem: Environmental > Aquatic > Freshwater > Lake | place: Tanzania: Lake... | reverse complement strand
TGTGCTGCGGGGCAATTCCAAGGGCCACGCCCGGCGAGACCGTCGGGACGGTTTTGTTCTTGGCGTAGAACGAGTTGCCTTGGAACTGAAAGGTGCCCTCGGACGTGGCATCAATGGTGCTGAACGTAAGGCCGAACAAGATGGGCATCCGAAATCCCTGGCCGGTGAAGGGATCGTAGACCACTTCCGCCATGCCGCTATACGCGGACAACTGCAAGGGGAGGGCGAGCCGGCTGTTCCCCTGGCTGTCGATGCCTTGCGCCCCGAAACTGACGGTTTGGGCGCTGCCGGTCGCGCTGCGGGCATAGACGCCCTGAAAGCCGATGCCCCAATGGTCTGAGAGGGCGTGTAGAAACCGAATGGAGATGCCGGCGCCTTGGGAGTCGAACTGGGCCAGGGTTTTCCCGTCGTTGCTGCCCGAGTCCCGGAAGTAGCCCGGCACCACCTTCATGTACCAATGGCCTTGCTCGATGCTTTCCGTGGGCAGGGCATAGGTGTAAAAACTGCCGAGGACGCCGGTGCGCACGCCGGCGCCGGCGTTGACCCACTGGCCGTTGACCTGCATGCTGGCGGTCTCCGCCAGAACAGGGGGGGCCTCACCCCAAATTCCCCAGCAGGCCATGACGACGATCGAGACCCATGAACGGCTGCGGCGAGTCATACGGGTACGGGGGAGGACAGACGCCCCCGCTCATCGGTTACTTTCCCCCTGACGTGCCCTTGAGCGGATCGAGCATTTGCTTGTGATAGGCCTCCGCCGTCCGCGCGCTCTCGTCGCGCTTGGCGTGGTTCGCATTGACGATGTCGCTGAACCGCTGGGCGCAGCCCTTCACGTCGGTCGGGTCCAGACGGCAGGCCACGCAGGCGGCATAGCTCAACGCGTAGATCCGGTTCACGTCGTGCGCGGCGGGATAGTACTTTTCCAACGCGCCCTGAATCTCTCCGGAGGCGCTGCCGCCGGCCACCGACGTGACGATGCCGCTGACACTGGCGCTGAACTGCTTCATGGTGTTCTTGTCCTCATCCGCCACGTTGGGCGGGAAGGGACAGTACCCTGCCTTGATCTGGATTTGATCGCTGCTGCCGCAGCCCTGCAGCAACAAGAACAGGACCATGATGGAAGCTGGCGCGGGCGCCTTGTGTCGCATCAATTGAAAGAGCTTCGATGTCGTCATGATGTTCCCCCTTGCCTGCAAAATTTTTCAGAAATGGTAGTTGAGCCCCAGATTCATCGTGTTCGCGGTATAGGTGGAGTCAAAGCCCCGGCCCGGTCCCAACACATTGTCGAAGCGGAGGTTCGCATAGTGGTACCGGTATTCCAGCGACAGGGACACGTGCTGCGTCAGCAGGACGTTGAGCCCCGCGAAGCCGACGGCGCCGGGGTTCCAGTTCGACGAGGAGGCGCCGGGGGCCTCGGCGAAGAACACGCCGAGCCCGCCGCCGACAAAGGGGCGAAACCGCTCGCCCGGATAGCGGGCCACCAGATTCGTGGACCAGGTCGTCACGCGCAAATTCTGTCCGTTGTTCGCGCCCAAGCCGGTGCCGCCCTGGACCGACGCCTGTTTCGAATTGATGTTCGGCGTCGCGGTGGACACGTCCGTGTCGAGACCCAGCCACTTGGCCTTGTCGAAGAAGTAGCCGACCTTGCCGCCGTAGGAGAGCGTCGTCTGCTGAGTAAAGGTATTCAAGGACCCGCCCTGCTGCCCCGTGCCGGTGGTATTGGTCAGGCCATTGGGGATCGTCGCGCCCACGGTGCCGCCGACAAACCACTCGGCCGAGGCCGTCGGAGCCCAGAGACCGAGCGCGACGCTACAGAGCGCGACGCCGGCGAACCATGGTTGCCAGTTAGATCGTGTCATTGAAGCAAGTCCTCCTTTGCGTTCCTCTGTACATGACAGTTCCTATTTTGTCTTGCGTGACGTCTGTTTTGGTTGTGAGATCTTTTGTTGATGCTGCGACAGCGGCGGTTGCCATTGCCAGGTGGCATTCGTTGCCGTGCAGCTTCCTGTAATGGTTCCGTCAATTGTGAAGGTCCCTCCGGTGGTCTTGGTGCTGGGAGTTGAGCTTGCAACGGTGAGGGTCCCTGGCAACGTGCATACGCTTATTCCGGAAAGGGCCACCAGAGTTCCCGCGCCAGGGACCGGGGCCCCGGTTTGCACGGTAAGAGTAACGGATGAAGCAGTGTTGGTGACACCGGCGATCGAGTTGAGTATCTGCCACGTGCCGCCGCCCGTATAGGTTCCGCTGTACGTCGTGCCAATTGAGAACGTGTTAGCTGTGGGATTTGAAACGGTGTAGGGGCCGGCAAGGCCCGCTATTCCCGAGATAACCACTTGAGCCCCTACCGGGGGGAGGATCAGCGTATTTGGCGTATTGGCGCTGACGCTCGTGATTACGCCGCCGCCGGTGACACCTACAATGGGATGCGGCATCACCCAATCGCAGACAGAATCATGCAAGGGATAGGTAAAGCCGCCGCTAGACAGATAGGGGACCCTGGCGTTCACCGGGGACCAGGGAGGCGTCGTGACACAGTGATAGGGGAAGTTGTCTGTTGTTTGGTTTGTGCCGCTACCGTGCGGAATATACCAATAGGTGAGTTGGTCACCGGAACCGGTGGAAGGAGACACGTTGTCAATGGAGGCCATGACACCGGTTAAGGACGCGCCATCCGGCGGCGGTGCAGTGTTGCCGATAGCGGCATTGGCCGCAACCGGCAAGCCATTAGGCTGTTGCGAGGGCGTGGCGTACACAAAGGAATATTGGTTCCAGCCTGCGTAATCAGTTCGTTTAATGGGGTGCCCTGTGGAAGGAGCCGTGGTAAAAGTGCCCGTCGCACTGAGTCCGGAAAAGTCTACCATGTAAGCCGCACAGCCGATCTCACCACATGTGAACAAATCGATCGGCTGGGGGGCACCTCCACTGACCAAACAAGAGGCATCCAACGCACGTTGGACGCTGCCCGGATCACTGAAGTTTTTCTTTGTCTGCACCGCCTGGACATTAGCGGCATATTGATTTGTGTCGCCGCTGCAAGTGCCGAAGGGCTCGTAGCCCTTTTGTACCGGGGAATCTTCGATCATATAGAAGTACAGCATGCTGGTCGTGGTGTCGTAGAAGAAGGTTTGATTGGCGATGAAAGTTGCTATGTCGGACGGCTTCTGGTTGCTGGTCATCAGGGTCTTGTAGGTCGCCTCAAAGTTTGTCCACTGCTCCTCTGCGGTTGTTCCAGCCGCCGCCTGTAACTGTATCCCGAACTGGTAAGGGGACGTGCCCGATGTATAGTAGGGCGGCGCATTGTAGGGCGCCTTATTGGTGGCGCGGTTGAGGCAATCCGCCCAATTTGCCCCCGCGTCGAAATAGGGCAAGTCGCATGCTGGAGCAATAGCGGGGTAAACATTTGGATTTGAAGAAATAGGAGGAATGTAATTTGGGGGCCAAGACTGAGTGTTGTAATAGTATTGTCCCCACTGGCGGCGAACTCGGTACACCTTGATGTTCTGCCACTGATTCGGAGTCTGGAGCGGCTGATACACCGCGATGCGGTTCACGAAAAAGTCACCGGCTGTCTTCACCGCCGGGTCTGTATAGGTGAAGAGCAGATGATTTTCGAAACCTTGGTAGGTCTGCGTTCCATGTTCTGCCGAACTTGTGGTTTCCGCATAGACTGTATAGCCCATCCGGTCCATGACGAATGGTTCGTAAATGTAAGTTCCGCCACGCCCATAGAGAAATAGGCTTGGATAGTCCGTATCGCCATAGGCCGGCATATCGCGGACGATTTTGACGAATTTGGGGGTCGGCACATCCGACTCGACGTTCAGCGTGGCGTATTTGTGCGGGCTCATCAATGAAGACGAGCGAAAATTGTTCGGACCTCGGGAATGGGGTTCATCCACCGTGTAGTCGGTGGCGTAATAGTCCAAGTTGTTCAGCGAAACCGGCGCGAAGTCGCTCGCATACGGACTGGTTCCATCGACGCGCAAGCCCGACAGTTGACTGTCCTTGTCGAGGATCACGGTCGTTTTATCCCCGTCATTCAACTTGCCAATGTTCACTTCCTCCGTGTAGACCTGGTGCTTGAAATCCACGTTCTCCCAAATACTGTCTCGGATGTATTGCGTGGGGGGAACACTCTGGGCATTGGACTGAATCCAGCCTGTGGCCGCGTCTCCGACATAACCATTGTAAAGCGTGGTGTTGGTTCCACTCAGTTGAGGGATCCCCTGGAGTTGACCCAGAGGTCCGACAGGAAAACCACCTTGGGTCTGGCTGTCGAATGCCACGATGGTTTGCATGTCCGTTCTGGTCAACAGGCGAGCTTCTGGATGGGTTGGATAGATACCGGTCGGATCGAAGCGGAAATTGACGAAGCGGTTGTGCTCGATGCGAGCGGGGCCGTCATAGTAGCTATAGCCTTGAACGTTGATCACAGACCCGAAGCTGGTGGTAGGGTGATTCCCCCAACCCAAGTTCGCCCCGGAGGAACTTAACGCCACATCGGCACACTCTGATCGCCAAGGAACCATAACTTTGCCGTATGTCCACCCGCTTGTGTATTGCCACACGCCGCTATTCGTTGAAGATCCCTTGTTAACGGCGGCCGTGGTCGTAAAGGAGTTGGCCGTCGTTGTCCCGACGGTCCAGCCACTGTTGGCCGATGAATATCCTTGCACTCCTGAGATGAGAATGGAGGCGCCCTGTTGCGGGATGATGGGACTCTCGACGTTCAGAGAGCCTCCTCCCGTGTTGTTCCATGCCTTTGTGATGGGAGGGGTGCAGGCAGGAAAGCGCTCCACATTGTTCCTGGTCATGCCGGCGATCACGTTTTCGTGGGCCATGCCCCAAAAGTCAGGGTTGTTACCCTCCGGTCCGCCACCACCCAGCAGCGAAAAGCCGTAGGGGTTCGTGGCAAACCGATTATTGTGCAGCGCGGTGAATAAGCTGCGCGACCAGAACCCGCGGAAGCGTGAGCGGGTAATGGTGTTGTCATTGAGCAGAAACACCGGAGGTGTGATGACCCCTGTCGTGCTCAGGGTGGGCCGAGGATCATTAGTGTAGGTATTGTCCGTCGACACGCCATCTTGGGCAGTCACATCGATGCCATAATAACAACCGTGGGCACGGTTGCCGGTGAATTCGGGATAGGTAAAGCGTGAAGCGGCAGCGGTACCATTCGCCCCTTGTGCGATCAACCAGTACCCTCGCCCATTCGCCTGGCATCCGGCGACCGAATTGTTGACGAAGGTGTTGCCGAGGTTCGTAATCCAAAACCCGCTGGGCTGATACAGATCAGGCCCTTCGGGAGACGACGCATTGTAGCCGGATTGAGAGGTGTCTGGAATTGAGTTAACGTTGTACCAGTTCACCCACGACAAATGAGAATTTTGCAAATTGTCGCCGTCCCAATACAAGCTGCCAGGCGGTAATGGGAAGGAATACTGTGTATTGGCCGCCATGGTGCCGGCAATGTGGTTCCGCATGAACTGATTGCCGGTGATATTGTCGCCATCCTCCAGGTAGAACCCTTGGCCCACCGTGCGGACGCAGACATTGTTATAGAAGTTGGCGTTGCCGGTCCCGTGGACGACATAACACTTGTTGTAACTGTGATGCACGCTCACGTCCTGCACCCACACGCCGCTCCCGCTGGGCAACATGTGCAAGTGGACCGGATACCGTCCCACCAACCCCTGGCCGAATTTTTCGACCTCCACTCCCGACAAGGTCAGAGTTGGGCTGGGGGGAGAGCCGGTCTGGCTCACCATCGCGACCAAGTGCCCGCCGATAAAGTTGTTGCCGTCGCCGGTCTGACCGGCCACCGAGGTGAGCTTGATGTTGCGCGACAGCAGCGCGACTTCCGCCCGCTCGTCGATGCCGTAGTTGCGGTGGTGATCGTCGTAGAAACTCTTCGCCTGGTGACTGACGTTGATCGGATTTCCGCCTGACACGACTTTCTGCGTCGTGCTGGCCGGAAAGAACCCCGGCGTAGGGGCGAACCCGCCATAGTGGTAATGTTTGAGCGGTTGACACAAGGTGATCTGACTCACTTGTTTTGCCAAGGTCCATTGACCAGATGTTGACAATTGGGACCCCGTCGAACCATTCAGAGAAAACGTATTGTAGCTCGAGGTGGTCACCGTATAGGTTTGATTGTCAGCGGAGGTTCCTGTTCCGGTGATGGTTACTTGGGCTCCATTGGCTGGAGTGAATGTGCTCGTGACGACGATTGGGCTCCCGTTCGAGAGGCTTGTAATCGAGCCGGATTCTGGATTGGAAACGGTCTGAATACTACAAATCTGGACGATTTCCGTCTGATGAGACGAGAAACTGGTCGTGGCCACGGAGATCCAGTCGTCGACTTGCCAGGCCTGTTGGGGAGGAGTGACACTCTGGACATTGGTCGCCAGGGTCAACAAGGTACCGTCCGGCGACTGGGTGGGCACGGGGGCGCTGACGTTTCCTATACTCCCGTTTTCACCGTACAACGACGACGGTCCGGCCGGTACGGCCAAGTAGGTCCAACTCTGGGTGCCGCTCACAATGTCGTTGTTCATGGTCCCCGGCGCCGCCGACAGGCCCTTGCCGCCGTACAGGGCCAGAGTGCCTCCGTCCATCACGGTGATGTCACGCATGTTCTGATTTTGATCGCCCGTTGTGGGAGGAAGCGCCGCCGATGCATTGCCGGCCATGACGATCGTGATTTGCCCCGCGACCGGAGCTGTTGCCGACCCCGCGCTCATCGTGCCGGTATTTTGAATGAGAAAGGAACTGGCGTACAGGGTCATGGTGTTACCTGTACCCGGATCATTCAATGTCAGGGTTCCGCCCGAGCCGACGACAACTGGGATTAGAGGACTAGCGGCGGTAAACGGCGTCGTATCGGTGGTGCTGATGGTGACGGAGGGACATTCAGTGCTGCTAGCAATATGCAAGGCAGTGACCTGTTGAGGCACGACGGGCGGATTCGCTTTTATTACTTTCTGGCAATGACCATTGTTGTAGTTCGTCATGGCCTGGGTCAGGGTGATGCTTGACGCTGTACCTCGGAGCGGAGCCGCCATCTGGGGCTTGGGCTGTGCCGTGCCGCCCAGGGCCTTGGCCAATTTCTCCGCCTCGGCCTTTTGCGCCTCGCTTTCCTGGTGCATCGAAGCGGCAAGCTGGCGCTCCTGCTGCAACTCGGCGCTCATCTTGGCTTTGGCCTGGGCCTGTTCTTGCCGGGCCTTCTCCACGTCGCCGGAGCTGGCGCAGCCGGCCCATATCAAACTGATCGTCAACAGAAAACTGCCGGCTCGACGCATCGCCTTGCGAAAGGCATTCACGTTCATTGGAAGCATAGAAGGTCTCCTTATGCTTGTGCCACCATGGTCGTGGCCCACCAGGTGACTGACGGACTTGACCAACTACTCCGCGCTCGCGGTCTATGGCTCACCTCCGGAGCTGATGTCTTGGGCTCGAGAGGTTGTAGGTCTCTCAGGGGCTCGTGTAAATGTAGGCCGCGCTCGCACCCCACCCGGCTGCGTTATTCGGCACGATATAAGACCCGTTTAGCATGACGTTGGAACGCCAGGGCTGAGGAGCAAACGTGAAGTTGCATGGGGGCGTCGTGACCACCAACTGCGTGTCGCTCTGTGAACTGATCATCGCGGCCGCGCCCTGAAACGTCACGCTGGTCACTTGCGAGAGGCCCCAGCCGGTCATCGTTACGGTCTGGCCGCCGCTCTGCGTTCCGCTGGCCGGGCTGATGGTGTTCACGGCCATGCAGCCAGGCTGCGGCGCCGAAGGTTGGTCCGTAAACCCGCCGAAGACAACCTCCACCGTGCCGCCGGATACTCCCAATCCCCGCTGGATGTTGCACTGGGCGTTGGTCTGCGTTTGCGAGGCCGAGGGGGCGTTCACCGGCGCGGGGCAGCCGGACGCTGGGTTAGGGGGATTGACGCTGGAGGTGCAATTCGTTGCCTGCCAGCCGTAGACCCCTACCTGGTTGGCAAAATTGGAGAGTGGCGGGGCGATCCCGATGGCGGTCACGTTGTTGTTGCCGGAGTTGTCGGTCCACTGGTTGCTGCTTGCAAAGTTGATGGTGAGCGAGGCGTTGGCCCCGTTCACATCGCTGATGTCCACCGTCTCCTGCCCACCTGAATAGTTGAGCGTAAACTCGGCGAGGTTGATGGAGTTGGGGTAGCACGCGCCGGCGGCGGAATTGCCGCAGCCGCGCCCCCAGGACGTCGGCCCGAAGCCGACGTTGCCGCTGAAGCTGCTCGGATATGAATTGTACGACACCGAACTGTTGCCGGCCAGGATAAAGAGGCCCGACAGATACTGAAGGCCCACGGGGTCTTGAACGACGTTCCATGAGGCCGGCAATTGACTGATGTTGTTGATGTCATAGCCGGCGCCCAACGTGATCATGACCGGCACGGGATTGGCGGTGCCGTTGGTGATCTTCAGCGTGGTGCCGGAGCCATCGCCTGCCCCTGCTCCCAAGGTCTTCGTCCGGGGCTTCCCCTCGACCGTCCCTTGCTTCCCTCCCAAGGCCTGGGCCAGTTTCTCGGCCTCAGCCTTTTGGGCCTCACTCTTTTTCTCCATGGAAGCGGCGAGCGTGCGCTCCTGCTGGAGTTCGCCGCTCATCTTGGCCTTGGCCTGGGCCCGCTCCTGCCGGACTTGCTCCACGTCGCCGGAGCCGGCGCAACCGGCGAGCACCAGGGCGATGGCGCACGAGAGGGCCTTCATGGGACGGAGGTCGAAGCTGATGGCGCACGAGTCCATCGATCATGGGCGGCTCCTTGTGAGATTCCGTCCGCTATTCCAGATTCTTCATCGTGGACCGGACTTGATTGAGGGCGTCCACGTGCCGCGCTTCTTCGGCTTTCAAATACTCTTTGACGGACTGGGAAATCTTGGCATGGGCGGCGCGCAGCGCTTCGTTCTCCTTCGCCAGGGTGGAGAACTGCGTCTGCTCTTTCATCAGGTCCGCCCGCAGCTTGCTTTCCCCCTGTTGCGCCTCCTGCTTAATCTGCTCCAGGTCGCCGGAGGTCGCGCAGCCGGCGGCCGTCCAGAGGCCGAGCGCGAGAACGAGGCCGAGCGATTTTCCCGGGCGAACCATTGTGCTGTTCGATGACAGAGCCATGGGCACCTCCTCTACACAATTTCATTCACAACGCTGACCTCTCGACCACCTTGTGAGCCATTATGCGCATTACCAGAATCTAGTCAACTATTCATTTCTCGCCGATAGAGAGAGAGAAAAAAAAGGGGCTGGGCCGACCGATCTTGACTGGGCGCGAGATAATTTGTGTGTGACTGTGCGTGACGAAACGCAAGTCTTGTGCCCTGGTTTTCCGGCAGGTGGCCGGTACCGGATTTTTGCGCATCCCCGCATCCCTGCTTATGTCCTGCTGTGGATTAATTTCTAGAGACCGTTGTCGACTGTGTGCGACCAGTGCAACAGTGAGTCGAAAAGGAGAGCCGGGGATGAGATAGGACAGGTCCTTGTATGGCAGAGCCTTGTGTGGATTGAACGCCTATGTCATAAAGAACCAAGGAATTACCCAGCATGTCGCCGCAATCCAGCCCCGAACCGCTTCCCTACCGCATCACGCTCTTCTATGGGCCGGAGCCGGTGGAGGCCCAATCGACACGCCTGGCCTGCGTCTTCAACGTGAAGAAACGGAGCTGGAAAGGCGGGGTGCAGGTGGCGGTGGAATTGGACGAGGCGCAGGCGGCCCGCGCCAGGCAGGCGCTCGACTTCGAGCCCTGGCTGCGCAAGGCCTTGGCCCCCATCGCCGCCGAGGAACGGCCGGCCTGCGAGAGCCGGGCTCGGGACCTGCTCATCCAGGGTCTCTGTTCGCTCAAGCTGGATCTAGCGATCGAGGCTGGCATTCCACAGGAGAACGGCCGCGTTGCGGCTGACGCGTTCGCGGATGCGTTGCTCCGTGCCGTCGCGCAGCAGGCTGAGCGGCTGAAAACACAGATTCTCGCCGAGCTGGATTTGGCCTCCTCCGCAGAATAATGGAAGCGGCGCAGTCTCAAAGTCCGAAAGTCCCTAAAGTCCACAAGTCATTATTCAGCCTTCCCAACTTTCGGACCGGCGACGATGACAGAAGGGTTTGCATAAGCTCTGGGATTTGCTATAAGGAACTAAGCTGATGGGCGAGAGGCACGAGGCGAGGGGCAAGTGGTGGGAAGCAAGAGGTAAGAACCACTAAGGAGGGGGAGACGTGGACACAGTCCAAGGGGAGTCTCTGAGCGGCAAGCCAATCGGACTTCGAGGAAGGTGGATGAAAGGGGTTGCCATTGTGCTGATCCTCGCCTTTGCGCAACTGGCCGTGATTCCGGTGGGGATGGCCCAGGGGGCGGAGGATACGACATCCGGGTCCGCCAAGGGCGCCGGGCTGCAGGCAGCCAGTTGGCTGCTCACGCTGCCCTATGGAGCCGCAAAAGTCTGTTTCGCCATCGGCGGCGGGGTGGTCGGCGGCCTGACCTACATCTTCTCTGCCGGCAATCTGGACGCGGCCAAGGCCGTCTGGCACACTACCGTCTATGGAACCTATGTGCTCACCCCGGAGCATCTGCAAGGGGACAAGCCGGTGCGGTTTCTCGGCTATTCCACCGAAGAGGGCGTCCCCGCCGAGGAAAAGAAGTAAGCGTCTCTCGATGAAACCCTTGATCGGCGTCACACCGGACTTTAACGCCGGCGATCGCAAAGACATGGGCGGCCGCGAGCCGACCTACTTTCTGCGCGCCCGCTATGCCCGCGCCATCGAGGAACTGGGCGGGGTGCCGGTGATCCTTCCGTTGACGGACGATCCGGCCTTGCAACGCCGGCTGTTCGAGGGGCTGGACGGACTGCTCCTGACGGGCAGCGGCCCGGACCTGCCGCCCTCTCTGTATGGCGAGCGTCAGCGGTACACGTTTCGCGTGATGAGCCGCCAGCGCTATGCCTTCGAACAAGCCCTGGTCGGCCGAGCCATGAAGTCAGCCCTCCCCGTGTTCGGCATCTGTGGCGGCATGCAGGCCATCAACGTCGCCCTGGGAGGCAGCCTCATCCAGGACATCGCTGCGCAGCTGCCGAAGGCCCTGCAACACCGGGCCCCTGGCCCGGCCACCGAATATGCCCATGCGGTGCGCGTTACCCCCGACAGTTTGCTGCGGCGGATCACGCGCCTGGCCCGCCTCCGCGTGAACAGCTCGCACCATCAATCCATCAAGACCGTCGCGCCGTCTCTCGTGGCCACCGCCGTGGCCCCCGACGGAGTCATCGAAGCGATCGAGGCAGCCGACCGTCGCCGCCATCCCTTCTTCCTCGGAGTCCAGTGGCATCCGGAATACCTCTTCGACCGTTATGCGGTGCAACGGCGCCTGTTCGACGCGTTTCTCCGGGCCGCCCGCCGTGGCTAATGCTCTCTTCCGGACCAAATCCATCGAGCAGATTCTCGCCGACAGCAACCATCCGAAGCATCGGCTGAAAAAATCCCTCTCGGTCTGGGACCTGACGGCGCTCGGCATCGGGGGCATCATCGGCACGGGCATCTTCGTGCTGGTCGGCACGGCCGTGGTCGGGGACGCCAACCGGCCCGGCGCCGGTCCCGGTATCGTCCTGTCGTTCATCCTGTCCGGGGTAGCTTGTGCGCTGGCCGCCCTCTGCTATGCCGAGTTCGCCGCGATGATGCCGGTGGCCGGCAGCGCCTACACCTATTCCTATGCGACGCTGGGCGAGTTTCTGGCCTGGATCACCGGGTGGAATCTGATTCTGGAATATGGCGTCGCCTGCGTCGTGGTCGCCATCGGCTGGTCCGGCTACTTCAACAACGTCTTGAAAACGCTCGGCCTCCACCTGCCGACCTGGGCCACTCATCCGCCGGGCGTGGACGGGGGTCTGATCAACCTGCCGGCGGTGATTATCGTGCTCTGCGTGACGGCGGTCCTCGTGCGCGGGATGAAAGAAAGCGCCAGGGCCACCGGCGTGATCGTCATGATCAAGCTCGCCGTGATCGTCTTTTTCATCGCCGTGGGCGCTTCATCGGTCGAGCCGGCCAACTGGACTCCGTTCATGCCGAACGGATTTCAGGGTGTGGGCGCGGCGGCGGCGATCGTCTTCTTCGCTTTTATCGGCTTCGACGCCGTCTCCACCACGGCGGAGGAGGCGAAGAATCCGCAGAAAGACTTGCCCGTCGGCATCATCGCGTCGCTCGGCCTCTGCACGGTCCTGTATGTGCTGGTGTCGGCCGTCCTGACCGGCATGATCCCCTACCGGCAGATCGACATCCATGCGCCGGTCGCCGAGGCCCTGCGCGTGTCCGGCTTTCGCTGGGGCGCGGCCCTGGTCGCCACCGGCGCCCTGGCGGGGATTACGAGCGTCCTGTTCGTCATGATGATCGGGCAGATCCGCGTCTTCTTCGCCATGTCGCGCGATCAGTTGCTGGGCCCCTGGCTCTCCGCCGTCCACCCCCGATTCGGCACCCCTCACCATGCGACGGTCTTGACCGGCCTCGGCGTGGCCGGTATGGCCGCCTTCGTCCAGATCGGCGAGGCGGCGGACATGACCAACATCGGCACCCTCTTTGCCTTTGTCCTGGTCTGCGCGGCGGTGCTCGTGCTGCGGCGGACCAAGCCGGATCAGCCACGGCCCTTCCGCATCCGGTGCATGCCCTGGATTCCGCTGCTGGGTATGGCGGCCTGTTTGGGGCTGATGGCATTCCTGCCGACGGTGACCTGGATTCGGTTCGGGGTGTGGAGCGTGATCGGCACGGTGATCTACTTCCTCTACGGGAAGCACCACAGCCGGCTGGCCCAGAACATCGACGATTGAGCGATTGGATGATTGTCCGATTGAAGCGAGGGCGACTGCTTTCGATCGGCAAATCAGCCGATCAACAAATCAATCAATTCTGCCGAGGTTAGTTGGGGTCTGACGCAGGGGGCCCCGACTGGGACGGGATGGTCGGCTGGGCCGCAGCAGGCGCCGCAACCGGCCTGGCGGGAGCGGGAGAGGCCACGGGAGCGCCGGCTCCGGCAGCCGGCGCGGCAGCGGCCGGCTTGGGAGGAGGCGCGGCCGGCTTCGGCGGAGCCGGCCGTTCCGGCTTGATCCCACCCTCCCAGGAAGGGCCTGAGTACATGTCCGCCGCAAGCCCCTTGGTTTTCCACTTGTCTTCGAAGTCGGCGGCGGCCTTGTTCGGCGTCTCGCCCTTGCCCACCACGTCGTTCCAGGGATAGGCTCTGGGGCTGATCTGGCAGGAGCTTTCACCCCGGTTCAAATAGAGCGCAATGGGGTTTCCTCGGTAGGGGCCCAAAAAGATATGGACGCAGCCGACGTATTCCATGAGGTTCGCCATAAGGCAACTCCGAAGGCCGGCATGATGCCATATCCGGAAACCCTGCGCAAGTGTGGGAGGAGGCGTTGGCTGACGAAGGGCGGGCAACTCAGGGATCGCCACAATGCGTTGTTGAAAAGTGGCTTACGATCTCATGGGATTGGCCACGCGCCTCTTCGAACCACCGGAACAGCGCGCGGCAGCGTCATTGCCGGACGATATCCCTCTCCCGCTATGGCGACGCCCTCCGTGCCCATCCCTTCCAGCCAACACGGTAATGGGAGAATAGAAAATGACCGTTGGAGATCAATTGGCCGCTTTCGTTGATCCGTCTACGTGCAAATCGGCCAAAGTGCTGCGGCAGAGACGGATGAATTCCTGCGCGGCCAGGCCCAAGTGCCGGGTGGCGAGGTGCGCCAAGCCGACCGGATGTTTGGGCGCCGGATCGTACAGTTCGATGAATCGCAGGGCGCCGCCGGCCAGCCGATGCCGGACGAACAGCTCCGGCAGGATCGTCAATCCCGCCCCCTGTTTCACCGCCTCCAGGATGCCCTCCGGCGACGTCATCTCGATGGACACTTGCGGGCGCACGCCCGCCTCCGCACATTCCGCCTCGACCATCTTCCGCAAACAATAGTCGGCCGGCATCAGGATCAACGGAAGGCCGGCCAGGTCCCGCATTTTCATGCGGCTGCCCTTGCGTCGGAATCCGGCAGGCGCCACCAGGCAGAGGGTTTCCTCGAAGAGGCGGCTCGTGATCAGGCGGTCGCTCCCGACCGGAAGGAGGCAGAGGCCCAAGTCCAGACGGTTCGCCAGAAGATCCGCCACGATGTCGGCGGAAGGACGAGCCTGTATCTGGAGCTGGACCTGGGGAAAGCGCTGCCGGAACCGGGAGACCAGCGGCGGGATCAGGTAGGCATTCACGGTGGATAGGGCGCCGACCAACAGACGGCCGCGCTCCCCGCCCGTGAGGGCATGGATGGCTTGCGTCCCTTGCTCGAGCTCCCGCAAGGCCTGCTGCGCATGCTCCCGAAGGACCTGGCCGGCCTGGGTCAGGGCGACGCGCCGGCCGAGACGGTCGAAGAGCGGGGCGCCGAGTTCTTCTTCCAAGGCCGCGATCTGAACCGAGAGTGACGGCTGGGACACGTGCACGGCCTCAGCCGCCCGCGTGAAGTTCTGCGCTTCGGCCACAGCCAGAAAATACCGCAACTGTCGCATTTCCATAACGACCCTCCGGCAAATACCATAGATAAAACCTATCGTATTGATCAAAACAATGTATTGGACCTATGCATCTTAGGCCCGTTACAGTCGCCTCGTCAACCACGCACAAGCCGCGCCGAATCGGCGCGGCCATTAGCAAAGGAGGCATCAGTGAACAGCACGTCGGCACGCATCGGTTCTCGTCGGACGATCGGCGCCCTGGCTCTGGCCGGGCTGCTTCTGGGCAGCCTGGGCTGCAGCACGATGGAGTCCGCGCCGGCCGCATCCCTCTACAAGCGGCTGGGGGGCAAGACGGCGATCACCGCCGTGGTGGATCAATTCGTCGCCAACGTGGCCCAGGACCAGCGCATCAACGGTCGCTTCGTCACGACAGACATCCCCAAGCTGAAGCGGCATCTGGTCGATCAGGTCTGCATGGCCTCCGGGGGGCCCTGCACCTATACGGGCCGCGACATGAAGACCACCCATGCGGGTATGAAGATCTCGAATGCGGATTTCACCGCCCTCGTGGAGGATCTGGTCAAGGCCTTGAACACATTCAACGTGCCCGAGGCGGAGAAGAAGGAACTCCTGGGCCTTCTGGGTCCGATGAAGCAAGACATCGTGGAAGTGCCCTGAGCCATCCGGACAAGGCAGCGGGCGAGGCGTAACCGCCTCGCCCGCTGCCGTTTCGGCAATGCGAGGAGTCGGCGTGCCAGCCCCCATCGTCGTCTACAGCGATTTTAACTGTCCCTTCTGTTATGCCCTCAACGAAGAGCTCCATCGGCTGGACATCGCCGAGCGCCTCTCTTGGCGGGGCGTCCAACATGCTCCGGGGCTGCCCGCGCCCCTGGTCGCATGGAACGGGGAGTTGACGGAGGCCCTGGAGCGGGAAGTAGCGGCGGTGCGCCGGCTGGCACCGGAGCTGCCGATCGAGGCGCCGACCGGGAAGCCGAACACCACGAGAGCCATCCGCGCCGCGGCCCTGGCCTTGGGGATGGACCGGCGGCGAGGCTATGTCTTCAAGGATTCGCTCTATCGCGCCTTCTGGTGCCGCGGCGCGGACCTGTCCGAGTTCGAGACGCTCGATCGCCTCGCCGCGGAGGCGGGCTTCACCGGTCTGTCGTTCGCGCGGCTGGACCGGCATGAGATCGCCGCCCCAACATCAGCCTGGCAGAGCGAGTGGGAGCAGAGCGGTTGCCGCGCAGTCCCGGCGCTTGTGCGCCCGGATGGAACGAGGCTCGTCGGATTTCACGGGCGCGTGCGGACCGTGCAGTTCTTACAAGCGGAGATCGGCCTGGGGTCGGCCGGCGGAACGCCGGTGACGCAGGAAGCTTGAGCTCAGCGGCGGGGCGAAGCGGCCAGCAACAGACACGCCAGGGTGCGCGCCCGTTCGAAGTAGGCGGCGGCCTCATCGGTGAGGTCGGGCAAGAGCCCGTTCAGATCGGCCAGACAATCCTCCAACATGACGACGCGCTGCGGGTCGAGTCCTTCTTCAGAATCCAGGTAATACGTGACGCAGCCGCTGATCACCGTATCCAGCGTCATCAGCTCACCCTGGTTCGGATCGGAGAAGGTCGGCCAATCAGACCCCTTGTGCTTCTGCCAGAGTGCGAGGAGATCGTTCACAACGTGCCCTGCAACGTGTCCACCGCCAACAACGTGCCGAAGGCCAGCAGGAGGACCCCTGCCACCCGGTGCCACCAGAACGGACGTTGGCCCCACCACTCCACCCATCGGTCGCGCAAGGGCGCCGAGACGCCCAGGCACAGCAATCCCTTCATGGCCGCGAGCGCGCCGAGAACGGCCCACAACCAAGCCCCCCGCAGAGGAGCCGCGCCCAGGAACAGCAGCAACCCGCCCAGAATCATGCCTTGCGCGGTGAGCAGCCCGCCCAATGGATCGGCCAAGGCGCGCCGCATCCGTGCCTGCCACCAGGCGGGGAGCGCGATCATGGCCACACCGATCCCGACCCACACCGCACTGATGAGGCCGCCCACGAGCAGCGTCTGAATCATCTCATTCGTTCCCCAGCCAGCCCAAGGCCTGCAGTAGGAGCAACGCCAACGTGCACAAGGCCAGGCCCCAAAATCGGTAATCCACATCTTCCCGCTGCAGACACCATTCCAACACGTTCTTTCTTTGCTCCTCCGGGCCGAACGCCAGGAAGACCCCTTTGAGGACCATCGCCGAACCCGTCGCCATCCAGAGCGGCTCATAGTGGAGGCCGGCGGCGCCCCAGAGGAGCAGGAGGCCCAGACCGACGGCCACCCCTTCCCAGCGCAACAGCGTCGGGGACAGAGCCAGCGCCTCTCGGACCCGCGCAATCACAAGACGGGGCGCCACCAACAGGGCCAGCCCGTCGGCCATCCAGATCCCGGCGATGGCGGCGAGGACGTACTTCATAGTGGGCCGGTCATGGGCGAGGATCGAACGGTGATGAGCAGTTCCGTAGCGAGTCGCTTTCTCATGCGTTCCTTCCGATACTCATCACGCATCACCTACCACTCATCGCCCTCTACGGATAGAGCCCGCGCACCAAATGCGCCTGCGCCACTTTGTCGATGCCGCTTATCAGCGCGGCCATCCGCATCGTCACCCCGCGCTGCCGGGAAAACTCCAACGTCCGGTGGAAGGCCGCCGTGATGATCTCGTGCAGCCGGTCCCGGATATCCAGGGAGTTCCAGAAGAAACGCTGCATGTCCTGGACCCATTCGAAATAGGACACGATGACGCCGCCCGAATTGGCCAGAATGTCCGGGATGATGAAGACCCCCTTGTCGGTCAGAATCTGATCCGCCTCCAGCGTGGTCGGGCCATTGGCCCCTTCGGCCAGAATCCGGCAGGAAATCTTCGTGGCGTTCGCCTCGGTGATCTGCTCGGAGAGGGCGGCGGGCACCAAAACCGTGCAGTCCTTTGTGAGCAGTTCTTCGTTGGTGATGCGGTCGCCCATTGTGCAGGAGCCGAGCGTCTGGCCGTTCGCGCGATACCAGGTCAGCAATTCGGGAATGTTCAGCCCCTTGGCGTTGTAAATCCCGCCGCTGACGTCGCTGACCGCCACCACCTTGGCCCCGGCTTCCGCCATGATGCGGGCCGTGTTGGCCCCCACGTTCCCGAATCCTTGAATCGCCACCGTGGCCTTCTGAACATCCAGCTTCAGATGCCGCATGGCTTCCAGCGTCACATCCACGACGCCCCGGCCCGTCGCCTCTTCGCGTCCCAAGCTCCCGCCGATGGAGAGGGGTTTGCCCGTGACCACCCCCGGCACCACATAACCGACCTGCATGCTGTAGGTGTCCATCATCCAGGCCATGATCTGCGGGTCCGTCCCCACGTCTGGGGCCGGCACGTCTTTGTCCGGCCCGATGAGCGGAAAAATCGCCGCGGCGTAGCGCCTGGTCAGCCGCTGCAACTCGGCGTGGGAAAGCTGTTTGGGATTGACCTGCACGCCGCCTTTCGCCCCGCCGTAAGGGAGCCCGGCCAACGCGCATTTCCAGGTCATCCACATGGCCAGCGCCGCCACTTCTCCCAGGCTCACCTCCGGATGGTAGCGAATCCCCCCCTTGGACGGGCCGCGGGACGAATCGTGCTGCACGCGGTAGCCGGCAAACATCTTGACCGTCCCGTCATCCATTCGCACGGGGACGTTGACCAACAGCGATCGCTCCGGCAGCTTCAGCCGCTCGCGAAGATTTGGATCCAGATTCATCCGCTCGGCCGCCTGGTCGAACTGAGCCACGGCCAAGCGGAACGTATGATTGTCCAGTTCTCTCACTCCAATCCTCCCTCGCCGCCCCCGCCCCCCACGCCGGCCGGCAGGAAGGCCTCGACCGGCTCCTGTTCGGTCCAGTCGAGATCGAACAGGTGCCCGAAGTGTCCCGCCACACGCTGCCGCACCAGTCGCATGTCCACCGACCGACCCAGCCGCGCGGCCATGGAGGTTACCCGGCAGCCGACGATGCCGCAAGGCGTGATCCGGCCGAACGGGGTCACATCGACGTTTACGTTCAAGGCGACCCCGTGCATGGTGACGCCCCGGTCGATGCGGACTCCCATGGCGGCGATTTTTTCATGCGGGGCGTCCCCGACCCAGACCCCCGGCAGCCGCTCCACCCGCTTCCCGGCAATCCCCCAGTCGGCCAGGGTTCGAATCACCACCTCTTCGAGGAGGCGCATATAGGCCTTGGGGCCGGGGCAATGGTCGGTCAGCCGCACGATCGGATAGCCGACGAGTTGACCCGGGCCGTGGTAGGTCACCGAGCCGCCGCGCTCCACGTGATGGACGATGCGGCCTTCGGCCGCAAGTCCGGCCCAATGTTCTGTTTGTCCGCGTCGCCCGACCGTAAACACCGGCTCATGTTCGAGCAGCAGCAGGGTGTCAGGGCAGCGGTCGGCAACCCGCTCCTCGACCAGCCGACGTTGCAGGTCCCAGGCCGGGGCATAGTCCAGACGGTCGAAATTCAAGAGCCAGGCGGGTGTGGACACGACGACCTCTCCCGTTGAACCAGCTCGCGCCGATCAAGACACATCGGGAATTCAGCATAGCACAGCCCCCAAGACCCGGACAATCGGGCGCGGGCAGCGCAGCGCTCCCGATGGGAGCGCCCCGGCATCCTTGACCGGCCTCGGGAAAGAGATTACCTTTACGGGCGCAACGCAGTCATCGCCGCATCCCGGAGCCATCATTTCCATGGACAATTCCCGCGCAATCCTGATCGTGGACGACGAGCCGGACATGCGGGCCCTGCTCAAAGACGTGCTGGAGGAGCGGGGCCATCGAATTCAGGTGGCGTCCGGCGGTCGCGAGGCCCTCAAGAAGCTGGCGGAGGAAGAATACTCGGTGGTGCTGACGGACCTCCGCATGAAAGAGATGCAAGGGCTCGAACTACTGGCGGAGATCAAGCGGACCCATCCGGATATCAATGTCATCTTAATGACCGCCTTCGGCTCGGTGGAAAGCGCGATCGAGGCCATGAAGCAAGGGGCCTACGACTACTTGACGAAGCCGGTGAAGACGGAAGAGCTGGTTTTGATCACGGAGAAAGCCCTGCGCGAGGCCGCGCTCCGCCAGGAGGTCACCCGCCTGCGGCGCGAGGTGCACAAGGAATACAGCTTCCACCAGATCCTGGGCAAGAGCAAGCCGATGCAGCAGGTCTTCGATCTGATCCGCCGGGTCGCCGACAGCCCCACCAACGTCCTGATCACCGGCGAGAGCGGGACCGGCAAGGAACTGGTCGCCAAGGCCATCCACTACAACAGCAAACGGCGCGACGCCCCCTTCGTGCCGGTGAACTGCGCGGCCATCCCGGAAGCCCTGTTGGAAAGCGAGTTGTTCGGCCACATGAAGGGCGCCTTCACCGACGCCAAGGGGGACAAGCGCGGCTTGTTCGAAGAAGCGCAGAAAGGCACCCTGTTCCTGGACGAGATCAGCGAGTTGCCGCTCATGCTCCAGGCCAAGATCCTGCGCGCCATCCAGGAGCGGGAGATCCGGCGGGTCGGCGCCACGAAGTCCATGCCCGTGGATGTCCGCATCATCGCCGCCACGAATCTGCATCTGGCCGAAGAGGTCAAGGCCAAGCGGTTCCGCGAGGACCTCTACTACCGCCTGAACGTCATCGAGATCCACCTGCCGCCCTTGCGGGAGCGTCGGGAGGACATCCCCATGCTGGTGGATGCGTTCCTCAAGAAATGCGCGGACGCCAGCCACAAGAACCTGCGGGGCATGCACGAAACCGCCCTGGCGCTCCTCATGGACTATCCCTGGCCGGGCAACGTGCGGGAGCTGGAAAACGTCATCGAGCGCGCGGTCACCCTGGCGCGGGGCGAGAAGATCGTTCCGGACGATCTGCCGCCGGCCATCCAGGGCGCGCGGGGAGACCGAAAGGTGATCGACGAAGCGGCCGAGCGCATCCTGCCCCTGGCCGACGTGGAGAAAGAATACATCCTCCGCATCCTGGAAAAAACCGGCGGCAATAAGTACCAGGCGGCCCAGGCCTTGGGCATCGACCGGAAGACCCTCTACCGGAAGCTGGCGGAAATTGAAGAGCGCGACCGGGCGTAAGGAATCAGCGGCCCATGACGGATGACGAGCTGATCGGCGAGGCCCACCTCCGCCACATCGTCGAATCGGCGATGGACGCCATCATTACGATCGACGCCGATCAGCGCATCGTCCTCATCAATCCGGCCGCCCAGCGTATGTTTCGTTGCGCGGCCACGGATGCCCTCGGCCAGCCCATCGACCGGTTCATCCCGGAGCGGTTCAGGCCCGCCCACCAGGGACACATTAAGACCTTCGACCAGACCAGAGTCACCACCAGGCGCATGGGAGCCTTGGGCTCGGTCATGGGGCTTCGGACGGACGACGAAGAGTTTCCCGCCGAGGCCTCGATCTCCCAGTTTGAGACCGCTACGGGAAAGTATTTCACCGTCATTTTGCGCGACATCACCCAGCGCAAACATGCCGAGACCGCGCTCCAGGAAAGCGAGGCCCGGTTCAAAGCCTTCATGGACAACAGCCCGGCCGTGGCCTTCCTGAAAGACTCGCAAGGACGTTATGTGTACATCAACCGCCAGTTCGAAGTGCATTTGAACAAGCCCGCCGCCGAGGTGCTCGGCAAGTCGGTCTTCGAGGTCTGGCCGCCCGACATCGCTCACCAACTGCACGACCGCGACGCGCAGACGCTCGTCGGGGATGCCCCCAGCGAACAGATCGAAGTCTTACCCGATCCGGCGGGTGAGACCCACCTCTGGTTAGTGTTGAAGTTTCCCGTCCGGGATGCAGCGGGCAAACGTTATGTCGGTGGCGTGGGCCTCGACATCACGCATCGCAAGGCACTGGAGGAGCAGCTTCGCCAGACCGAGCGGCTGGCCGAGTTGGGCACCCTGGCCTCCGGCATGGCCCACGAGATCGGCACACCCATGAACGTGATCCTGGGCCGGGCCGAGCTCCTGATGCGGAAGACCCAGGAGGAACAGACCAAGAAGGGGCTGGAGACCATCGTCGCGCAGGTGGAGCGGATCACGAAGCTCATGAACCAATTGCTGACCTTCGCCCGGCGGCGCCCGAGCGAGCGGGGGCCGATGGATGTGGGGGACACCGTGGATACGTGCCTGGAGATCCTGAGCGAGCGGCTGGCCCGGCACCATGTGATGGTGGACTCGAGCATTCCTCCCGACCTCCCGCCGATCCATGCCGACCAGGATCAGATGAGCCAAGTTTTCCTGAACCTGTTCATCAACGCCGTGCATGCGATGCCCGAAGGGGGCCGGCTCCGCATTACGGCGGAGCCGACCGGCAAGCACGTGACCGTCACGGTGGCCGATACGGGCCATGGGATTCCCGAGGAGCACCTGACGAAGATTTTCACCCCTTTTTTTACGACCAAGGAGGTCGGCAAGGGAACGGGCCTAGGCCTCACGGTCGTCCATGGGACCATGCAGGAACATGGGGGGACCATCACCGTGGAAAGCCAGAAAGGCAAAGGCACCGCCTTTACTCTCACACTCCCTATGGCTCAGTCCCAATAGTCACGCCCGCCGTCTTTTATCATTCTGTTCTTTTCGATTCTTCCCCTTATATCCCGCCCGATTGTAGAATTCTGGGACTGAGCGGTCGGTTGCGCACGCCAGACTTGTCCCCATTCACCCCACATTCTGTGATCCCGCCTTCTGAACCTTCGTCACCGGTAGATGGGGAACCCCGCGTCTCTCCTATATTCTTCTCGATCATGCCGTCCCGCAGGGCCCGCTGCTGCAGACAGGCATACCTATTGCGAACGGAAGCTTCGTAACGAGCCACCGCCTTAGCGGCACAAGGAGTCATCGGTGGCAATAAAGGAGCCTGGGGTGCTGCTTGTGGTGGAAGACGATACGGCTATGCGAAGCCTCATCTGCGATGAGTTCTGGGACTTGGGCCTCCGGATTGTGGAGGCAGGGGACGGGGATGAGGCCTTGGAACGGATCACCGAGCAGACGCCCGATCTCATCGTGACGGATCTTCGCATGCCGGCCGGGGGGCTCGATTATGTCGCCAGGTTGCGGACGTTGGCGCCCCAGTGCCCGATCATCTTGATGACCGCCTTCGGGGATCCCAGCGTCAGAACGGAAGCGCTCCAGGCCGGCGTAACGGCCTATTTCAGCAAGCCGGTGCGCATGAGCGAGCTGAAAGCCGCGGTTATCGATGCGCTGGACCACAAGACGGAAGCAACTGACTGAGACACCCGAGAGCGTATGGCTTATAGCATTATGGCAGGAGCCATCAGCCACTTATCGTTAGCTCTCAATCTTATGCCATAGGCTATACGCCGTAAGCTCTTCACTCTGGAGAACGAGATGGCCGGATCTCGACGAGACAGCATCCCCACTCCTCTCACGCCGGACGACCCAATCCTGGCCGCCCACCTCGAATCGGTGCGGGCGTTCGGCGAACGACTGAACGAACCGATCGCCGTCATCGACCGGCAGTTTAACCTCGTCTACGCCAACAAGCCGGCCCACGAAAGTCCGGACTGCCGGGAGATCGAGACCCCCGCCGTGAAATGTCATACGGCCTTCGTCGGCCAGTCCGATCCTTGTCCGACTTGCCCGGCTCAGCAAGTCTTCGACGGCCTCGACTTCAAGCAGGTCGTCGAACAGTTGCCGTCGGACACGACGACCTGCGGCGTCGTGGAAACGTTTCCTTTGCACTCGGCGGACGGGGAGCTGGCTTGCGTCGTGCAAATTCTCAAACCGCGCGGGACAGCAGGACGGCCTACGGCGGAGGCCAACCTCCCGAATGACAGCGACCATCTCGGACGCATGATCGGACACAGTCCGGCCATGCGGGACCTGTTCGAGATGATCCGGTTGATCGCCGACAGCCAGGCCACCGTGCTTCTGCAAGGAGAAAGCGGGACCGGCAAGGAGCTGGTGGCCCGGACCATCCACCAACTCAGTAGCCGGCGGGACAAACCCTTCGTGGTCGTGGACTGCGGGACGCTCACGGAGACGCTGCTCGAAAGTGAACTCTTCGGACACCTGAAAGGCGCCTTTACCGGCGCGCATGCCTCCAAGAAAGGCCTTTTCCAGGAAGCGGACGGGGGCACCATCTTCCTGGACGAAATCGCCGACACCAGCGCCCATTTTCAAGCCAAACTCTTGCGCGTGTTGCAAGAAGGCGAGGTGAAGCCGGTGGGCAGCGGGCGCTCGACCAAGGTGGACGTCCGGGTGATCTCGGCCACGAACAAGGACTTGCAGGGCCTGATCAAGGCCAAGACGTTCCGCGAAGACCTCTATTATCGCCTCGCCGTGTTGCCCCTGGCCTTGCCGCCGCTCCGCGACCGGCGGGAGGACATTCCGCTGCTCGTCCGACATTTTGTCGAAGCGTCCTGCCTGCGCCACCGCAAGCCGCTCCGAGACGTGACGACCGATGCCATGCGGGCCCTCATGAATGCGCCCTGGCCGGGGAACATCCGGGAGCTGGAACATCTCATTGAGCGGGCGGTCGTCACGACGTCGGGGCCGCACATGACGCAAGGGCACTTGTTCGGATCCAACCCCTCACGCATCGCCCCGGCGGAAGCCGATCTTCGCACGGTGGCCCGCGCGGCGGCGCAACAGGCCGAGCGGACCCGCATCGAGGAAGCTCTGCGCCAAGCCTCCGGCAACCGGTCGTATGCCGCTCGCCTGCTCAAGGTCAGCCGGGCCAATCTCTACAATAAGCTCCGCGCCTATCAGATCGATTAAGTCTTCTCTTAAGCTTTGGACAGCCGGTCCAGCTTGCCCCAATCTGTCTCTTCCTCTAGCCGGACTGTCCAATGCATTGGACAATGTAACAAGTTGATTTGAATGAAGATGTCCGACTGGCCCGATATGGCTGTCCAGACCCATGGAAATTTTCCTCACTACCGCAACGACGCATGCCGGGGCGCTCTCGTCGAAACCGTTAATAAGTCGAAGTTCTTTTGATTTTTGATGAATCTTAAGAAGATGGCATGTCTGTTGCGGATACAAGGGCCCGCTGGCGGAGGGGAGGGTAACTAGGACCGGCCTCCGAATGACCCTGACCTGCCGCAAGGAAGGACTCTCCGCCAGCTCTTATTTATCGAGGGTTTGGGTGTTAGTGCGGTACGGGCCGAAGTTTCAGCAAGCTCATGAGATGTCATATGCAATCTCTATTCGGGCGGCCGTAGGGTAGACGGCTGCTTTTGTTGTCAGAAAGGAGGCCGAGTGATGAGGTCCTTGAAGTCCCAACGCAGACGCCGCTCCGCGCGAGTGGTGGCGAGTCTGCAGGCAGCGCTGCTGGCGAGCAGCCTCATAGCATCGCCATCCCTGTTCGCTGCTGGCCCTTCGCATGAGTCCCACCAGGGTCATGCGACGCCAGTATCCGGCCCGGTGGCCGGCTTGAACTGGCAGGAAGCTTTGAAGGCGCAGACGAAGGTGGAGGACGCCCTTGAGGGGCGCGCCGGACGCTCTGAAGTGGTCGAGATGCAGCACAACCGGCTCATGCGCAGGATGGACGAGCAGATGGCGCAGGACGCCCAGGCGCATCAGACATCCGGGTTATTCAACGGCATGTCGTCGATGCACCAATACATGGGGCAGGACGGATCCAGCTTCCTGCTGACGTCGGACAACAAGGTCGAGCCGGTGTCGGCGACGGGCGGACGTTGTCCCTCCGGCGTGCCGGTGAAGAGCTACGACGTCTCGATGATCAACGTCGAGATCTCCCTCAACCGGTGGCTGGACTACTATCCCGGCTACATGTACGTGCTGGCCCAGGACATCGACAAGGTTCGGGCGGAAGAGGCGAAGAACAAGGCCGCGCGCGAAAAAGAAGGCTTCGATCCGGGATCGGTGACCACCGGTCTCCAGGGCGACGCGATTCAACCGCTCGTCCTTCGCGCGAATCAGGGCGACTGCGTCAAGATCACCCTGCGCAACCAGATGGCGGACGAATCGGGCAGCTTGCACATCCAGTCCGCCGGCATGGTCATCAGCGCCACCGGCAAGGCGGCGACGACCACGAATCCGGATTCCGTCGTGGCGCCGGGCAAGTCGATGGAGATGGAATGGTACATTCCGGCCAACACGCAGGAAGGCGTCCGGCAGTTCCATTCCTACAGCCGTGACCGCGAGTTGACCGTGTTGGGCCTCTTCGGCGCCTTCGTCATCGAACCGAAGGGATCGAAATATCTCGATCCGCTCGGCACCGGCACGGCGCCGGAAACCGCCAGCGGCTGGCAAGTCATGATCGACAACGGCTCCGGCCCGGATTTCCGCGAGCACGTGCTGTTCTATCACGAAATCGGCGATGAAGCCTTCCGTCCGTTGAACAAGAAGAGCGACTTCCTGCCGCAGCGCGATCCGCTGACCGACGCCTACCGTCCGGGCGGCCGTGCGCTGAACTACCGCAGTGAGCCGTTCGGCATCGACCAGATGCACTTGCAGCACGAGTATTTCGGCTTCGAAGACGAATCGATGGCGTACAGCGCCTATACCTTCGGCGATCCGCCGACCACGATTCCCCGCGGCTACCTGGGCGATCCGACCAAGTGGCGGATTGTTCACGGCGGATCGGAAGTATTCCACTCGCACCATCCCCACAGCGGAACGATTCGCTGGCAGCGCAGTCCTGCGACCGAGCCCAATAACTTGTGGGCGATGGGCCAGGACGGCCCGGTGAAGTATCCGGTCGTGCGGACCAAATCCGATCGGGTGGATGTGGAAGTGATCGGGCCCTCGGAAGCGTTGGACCTCGAACCGGAATGCGGCGGCGGCGGGTGCCAGCACCTGGCCGGCGAATTCCTGTTCCACTGCCACGTCGCCCACCACTATGTCGCGGGGATGTGGGGTTACGGCCGGTACTACAACACGCTCCAAGTCGGCGCCGGGCACACCGACACGATGCCCGATATGCGGGAACTGCCGGATCGGCAGGGACGGATAAAGCTCGGCGTGTCGTCCGACAAGCTGATCGGCACGACCGTGGATTGGTTCGGCAAGAAGTTTAAGATCGTGGACCGGAAGCAGAAGACCAACTGGAAGGCCAATCCGGCCATCGTGAATATCAAGGACTGGGTGGAAATGTTCGTGCCGGCCCAGGGCAAGCCGGGCCATACGGACAGCGAAGTCGGCCAGATCAAGTCGTATGACGCCACCGTGTGGGACTGGAAGTGGGACGGCGACGTCGCCAAGGGCGAGCGGGAAAGCACGGCCAAGAATCCGAAGTACCCGGCGGCGGACAAGTGGTCGGACAACACCAGGCCGGCCATCCTGTTCGATCCCACCACGGGGAAAATGGCATGGCCGCTCTTCAAGCCGCACTTCGGCAAGCGCGTGCCCTTCTCGGCCAACCACAGCGGGGCGCCCTGGCTGGAGCCGATCCACCAGGATGAAAACGGCGAACGGACCTCGGAGCCGGCCAAGCCTGGCGAGAATGGGCCGTGGAGCCTGTGCCCGAACAATGCGAACACCCCCAAGGTGAACAACCTGCACTTCATCCGGCTGCCCATCACCCTGTCCAAAGCGCAGGGCAAGGAGCCGGCGATCACGGACAAGGACGGGTTGATTTACGTTCACCATGAGGAAGAGCGGTTGACCCGTGCCAACGACGAGATGAAGTACCCCGCGGTCCTGCGCGCCAACGTGTACGATTGCGTGGATACGATTCTCACCAGCGAATGGGACGACGACGATTTCACCAACTTCCAGTCGTCCAAGATCAACATTCATCCCCACTTCTTCCAGTTCGATACAGGGAACTCGGACGGCGTGATTTCCGGGATGGAGTATGAGATGTCCGTCCGTCCGTTCACGATGTGGGGCAAGAAGACCAATCACGGGTTGCCCGCGCCGATGGTCGCCAAGCTCGCCGGCGGCGCGAAAGCCGGGGCCACGTCCGTCAAGATTCAGATGGCGCCCGGAGCAACCGCCTTCCATGTGAACACCGAAGTGATGGTGGGTATGGATTGCTTGGAGAAGGGCAACGATCCCGCGGCCTCGCTGCCGCGTGATAAGAGCTGCTCCGAGGTCGCCCGCATCAAGGCGATCAACGGAGATACCCTCACGTTCTTCAAGCCGTTGAAGCAGACCCATCCGGCCGGCGATCTCGTTTCGCCGGAGTTCGTGCGGTATCGGTACTGGGTGGATGCGGATTACGGCACCGTGTTCTGGCATGACCATGCCTTCGGCGCGACGACCTGGCCGCACGGCGGATTCGGCGTGACGCTGGTGGAGCCCTTCGGGTCCACCTATCACGATCCGAAGAACGGGAAGCTGGTCTACAGTGGTCCGATCGCGGACATTCACGGCACGGAGCCGATCGGCTACGGCGTGAGCGGCAGCTTCCGCGAGCTCATGGTGTCGATCCACGACACCGTCCCGCACACCGTGAACGTGATCCAGGCGGGCAATCCGCCCGGACAGCCGGTGGAAGTGGCGCTGGAAGCGGGCAAGACCGTCTCGTTCCAGATGCCGGAGAAAATTCTCAATGCGCCCAACCCCTACATCAACGGGGGAACGCACACGACCGGCAGCGGCTTCAATTTCAGAGCCGAACCGTTTGCGCAGCGGTTGTCGAACAATCCGGACACCTCGGTGCTGTTCAGCAGCGCCGTCCACGGCGATCCGGATACGCCCATGCTGCGGGCCTACGCAGGCGATACGGTGGTGTTCCGCCTGCTGCATCAGTTGATGAACGAATCGCACGTGTGGACCCTCTCGGGGCACACGTTCCTCACCGAGCGGTTCGCCGGGGACGCCAATCGGAAGTATTCGATCCACGTCGGGATCGCCGAGCGGTACGACCTCGTGACCAAGGCGGGCGGCTTCCAGGGCATGCCGGGTGACTACATCCACTTCAACGGCCGGAGCTCCCACTTCGCCGAAGGTGGATGGGGTATCTTCCGCGTGCTGGACAAGCCGTCCGCGGACCTGCAACCGCTCCCGAAGGGCACCAACCCGACGGGCATTCCGGTGACGCCGAGCAACGTCTGCCCGACGGACGCGCCGGTGAAGACGTTCAACGTGGTGGCCTTGGATCGTCCGTTGAAGTTGAATCCGAAGGCGCCGGACGCGATCGAAGTGGACTTCGAGCGGAAGATCGAGATGACCGTCCCCGAGGGCAAGATCTTCGCGCTGGAAGAGGAAGCCACGAGGGTGGCGGGCAACGTGATGCCGCATCCGCTCACGCTGCGCGTCAACGTGGGCGATTGCGTCAAGGTCAATCTGAAAAACAAGATGAAGGCGAGCAAGGCGTCCTTTTTCGCGCCGGGCCTGGCCTTCGACCCGAAGGACAGCCAAGGGCTGAACGTCGGCAACAACGGCGGCGATCAGACTGTGGCTCCCGGTGGAAGCCGCACGTACACCTATTACGCGCATCCGGGCAACAAGGAGACGACGTCGTTGGTGTGGGACGGCGGGAACATCGTGACCAATCCGCGTAACGGGCTCTACGGGGCGATCGTGGTCGGACCGCGCGGGTCGCAGTATCGCGATCCGGTGAGCGGCGAGGATCTTTCTCAGAAGAACGCCTGGCGGGCGGACGTCATCGTGGATCGGAGCCTGACGGAGAATGCCGGCAAAGCGAACTATCGCGATGTCGCGCTGTTCTTCCAGGATGAAGACAACATCATCGGGACGGCCTTCATGCCCTACGTGCAGAACGTGGCGGGCGTGACGGCGGTCAACTACCGCGCGGAACCCTATAAGTTCCGCGAGGAGCAGGGTTGCGGCCTGGACAAGGTCTTCATGCCCTGCAAAGTGGACGCGCCGGAAGATCCCGTGACACCGCTGATCGAAGCCCATGCGGGCGACGCGGTGCGGATTCACGTGATCGGGGCGAACAACGAGCAGAACGGCATGTTCTCGGTGGAAGGCCACGAGTGGCCCATCGAGCCCTACATGCCGGGCGCCGACCAAATCAGCGTGGTGGAGTACTCCGGGTCCGAAACCCTGGATGTCTTCCTGCGCGGCGGCGCGGGCGGTCCGGCTCGGTTGGCGGGCGATTATGTCTGGTCCAACCAGCGGCTGCCGTACACACAGTCGGGACAGTGGGGCTACTTCCGGGTGCTGCCGAACGGCGATCAGCGGATTCTCCCGCTGTCCGGCGGCGCAGCCGGAACCAAGAGGGCGGAGGTCCCGCCGAGCCAGCCGCAGGCCGGGCAGGCGATCCCTACCGCGATGAAGTAGCCGTCGTGAACCGGTAACACCAGGGCGGGGGAGCCGCAGAACATCGCGGCTCCCCCGTTCTCTTTCCCGCCGAATGTGGAACAGCTATAATGAGGGGCGAGTCCGTTTGTTCATCACTTACCCTTCATCGTCGTCTCACAGAGGAGGCCGGAATGCGTACATGGAACAGAACGATCGTGGGAACGGTGGCCGCCGTCGCGCTCTTGCTCGGTCTCGGCGAAGCCGACGCGTACGAGGAGGTCACCGTCACCGACGGGGGAACATTGACCGGACGGGTCACGCTTGAGGGGGCCGTGCCGAAGCCCAAGGGCTACAACCTGACCACCCTGCCCGACCCGCTCTATTGCGGGCGTATTTCCGATGGACAGGGCTGGCGCATCCTGCAGCCGTTCCAGGTCGGACCGGGGGGCGAATTTCGCGAGGTGGTCGTCTATCTGGAGGGCGTCGACAAGGGCAAACCCTTCGGCGACGGGAGCGTGCCGAAAATCGAAGCGAAAGATTGCCTCTTCATCCCGTTCACGACCGTCGTGCGGGACGATCAATCGGTGACGGTGGTCAACATGGACCCCGTCATGCACGACATTCAGGCCTATGAAACCTCGCATTTGGGGCCGCGCGTGCTGTTCAACGTGCCGCTGCCGATGAATCCGCAGCACCCCCGCAACTTCAAGGATCGCAGCGAGGCCGCGATGTACCACAAACACATGGCCGGCGCGCCGATGAAAGAACTGGTCAAGCTCAGCAAGAACCGCCGGATTTTCGTCATGCAGTGCGGGTTTCACGCCTACATGGAAAGCTGGGGCCTGGCCGTCACCAACCCGTACTTCGCCAAGACCGACGAGCAGGGCCGGTTCACCCTGACCGACGTGCCGCCGGGCACCTATAAGCTGGTCGTCTGGCATCCCTATATCCGGACCGCGAGCGAGCACCCGGTCACCATCGGCCCGAAGGGGACCGTGGAGGCCACTATCGCGGTCCCGGCCCCGATCGGGCGGCTCTACGCCAACGAGGTGCTGGACCATGCCTACGTGCGCTACAACGTGACCGAGGAAACGAAGAAAGAAATCGATCCGATGATCCAAAAGCAGGATCGCTGAAGCCGTAAGGCGTGAAACGTAATCCGTGAACAATTAACCGGAGAGAGCGTACCTCCCACAGAAGAAACCACCGTGTCCTTTCACGTTTCACCTTTCACCTGTTACGCGGCCGCTGCGAGCCTGCTCTTCTTCGCAGCGGCCGGTTACGCCGATCATGACCAGCCGAAGTGGCGGCCGTCCGGCGACGGGGCCGAGACCAAACGATTGGCGGCCTTGCCGGTGCCGGACGGCATGGTCCGGATTCCTGACGGCTGGTTCCCGATGGGCAGCGACCCGAAAGCGGACGAGGATGCGGGGCCGCAGGAGCAGCCCCAGCGCTGGGTCTATCTGGACACCTTCGAGATCGACCGCTACGAAGTGTCGAACGCCCATTACCTCCGTTTCGTGTTGGCGGCGGACCGGATTGGACCGCCATACTGGCGCGCCGATCCGTTCCCGGAGAAGATGGCCCTGCATCCGGTGATCGGCGTGAGCTGGCAGGACGCGGACGCCTACTGCCGATGGATGGGGAAACGGCTGCCCACCGAGGCCGAATGGGAGAAAGCCGCACGCGGGACGGACGCCCGCAAGTTCCCATGGGGGAACGAACCGGCCGGCTGGAAGAGAAGCAACATCGCTCATCCTGGATCCAAGCGTGGGGTGAAGTATCCCCCGCTGGCCAATGTGGACCGGTACGATCGGGGCGTCAGCCCCTACGGCGTCTATCAGTTGGCGGGAAACGTGGCCGAATGGGTCGCCGACTGGTTCGACCCTGAGTACTACCAATACGGAACCACCTTCAACCCCGCCGGACCGGAGTGGGGAGAGGATCATGTGTATCGGGGCGGGTCCTGGAACGAAGACCCGGAAGTCGCCCGCTCGGCCGGCCGGGGCGCCCATGCGCCGGATCACCGTTCCTACCTGATCGGGTTTCGATGCGCGCAATCAACATTGGGCGAGGGGCAAGGGGCGGGAGGCAAGAGGGCGGACACCTCCTTCCCCTTACCGCTTGCCTCTAGCCGTTAGCCCGCGAAGAAGAAGAGGGAGATCGGAAATGCACGCCGAGTCCGTCGAAAAATGGAAACAGCGAGACCGTGTTGTGAACATCCTGATCGCCGGCGTCATCGCACTGGCCCTGGCCGGCGCCGCTTGGGGGTTGGACACGCAGGACATCACCGTGGAGTGGACCGAAGCAGGAAAAAAGATCGCGATGGAGCGGGTCAAGACTTGGCCCACGAAGGACGATCTCATATTGGTCCCGGCCGGTGCCTTCCTCATGGGCAGCGACAAGAAAACGGATCGGAATGCCTATGACGCAGAACGTCCGCAGCGAACGGTCTATCTAGACGCCTTCGAGATCGATAAGTACGAGGTCACCGCGCTTCAATACCTCAAATTCGTGCTGGCGACGAACCGGTCGCCGCAGCTCGACTGGCGCTACGACGGGGGGAACTTCCAGGAAGGCATGGCCCGCCACCCGATCATGCACGTCTCCTGGTTCGATGCCGATGCCTACTGCAAATGGGCCGGCAAACGCCTGCCGACCGAGGCGGAATGGGAGAAAGCCGCGCGGGGGGAAGACGGACGGCTGTTTCCCTGGGGCAACCAATCGGCCGGGCTGAGTCGGGCCAACTTCGGCCGCACGGGCCTCTCCGGGCCGGTACGGGACCGGCCCGAACGTCTCCTCCTCTATCCGCCGATCATTGCGGTGGACAAGTACGAAAACGCCGTGAGCCCCTACGGCCTGCATCAACAGATCGGCAACGTCGCCGAGTGGGTGGCCGACTGGTACGACAAGGACTATTACAAGACCGCGCCGGACCGCAATCCGACAGGCCCGGACCGCGGCACCCAGAAAGCCTTCCGCGGCGGCGGCTGGATGGACAGCACGACGACGATGCGGGTCGCAATGCGAAACGGCACCGATCCGAGCACCACGATCAACTGGCTGGGCTTTCGTTGCGCCAGGACCGTGACCGAAGACCCCCAGGGCGGCAAAGCTGCAGGCCAGCAAGTCTCCCAGGCCATACCCGGCTTGATGCCCTAACCGACGTTTCCCCCAGGTTGAACCGGAACCAGGCTGAGCCGACGTCATCCGGCCCAGGCTCAGCCTAATCCGGCACGCGCTCCTAGACCGACACCTCCAGCCCCTGGCGTTCCCGTCTCGGCATATAGGTCTAGAGACCCCGTCATCCCCTGATCAAAATCATATAAACTTTTGCCATAGGTCAGTGCGTGCGCTTGGACCAGGCGCTATCGTCCCCCCCTACATACCACCTTGCGGATTCGGAAAGGAGGGGACGATGGGTACAGGAGGACAGACACTTTCAGATCGCCTAAAGCGGGGGGCGAGGGCGGGGCTAGCGCTGGCCTTGATCGGCGTAAGCCTTCCGGCGTTGACATGGGCGGAAGAGAACCAGGTCTTTTTCCGTGGCGGGTTTGCCGGACTGACCAGCAACCGGGCCAATGAAGTGTTCACCGACGTGTACGGACGCAACAACCTGCGCAACGATTCATCGACCGGCACCTACGTCGGAGCCGGTCTGGACCTCGGGATGCATAAGAACTTCCTCGGGGTCAAAGGGATGTCGCTGGTGGGGGAATTGGGCCTCGAATTGAAACGGTTCGATTCCCAAACGGTCACGCAGGCGGTGCCCTCCACCTGCGCCGGCGCGTTGGGCGCGGCTGCGCCCGGCTGCTCGGTGCGCAACAACACCGTGGCCGTCACGATGCTGACCGTGGACGTGGCGCCGAAGCTCAAGTTCCGCGAGGGCGAAAAGCTTCGTCCCTGGGTGATCCCGCTCGGCGTGGATTTCCACGTCATCAGCCCTCCTTCGAACGCCACGACCTACTTGGATATGGGCCTGCAATGGGGGGCGGGGGTGGAATACAACATCTGGGGGCCCCTGAATGTGGGCCTCGACACCCGCTATCATTTGGCAGCCAACATGACGCAGACCACGAACAACTTCTACACGGCCGGAGCCTATCTCGGCCTCCTGTATTAAGTCTGGCCCATCTTCCGGCCGGCGGTCGTTGTGTCCGTTCGCCGGCCGGCCTCCAGGGGGACGCCCAGGACCCCCGACGAGGTGGCCCCACCTCCAGCCACCTCGTTCTCCCCCTGGGACCATGCCTTTACGCAGGGGACGGGAGCGCCCAAAGTCTTGGACAATCGCTCCTGTCTCTGATGCATTTCTCTACAGTTCCGCCTATGGTGGCGGATCCTCGCTCCACATTCCGGACCGCTTCCAAATCTGCAACATAACGAGCTGCCTCTGAAATAATGCCTTTCCCGAAGCTATCCGCCGTCTATTTTTGTTCCCGCTATGTATTGGTGCCGCTCTTGCAGCAGGACCGGACGCGGGCCGGCCGAGCAGAGTCGGCGCCCCGCGTAGGAATACAATGGCTCGTTACACGTGTCTTACCACCGGATGCGAAGCTTGCGAATCACGGTCCGGGTCCGTCCTCTGCAATCTGCCGGCAACCGACCTCGCGTCGCTGGAGCAGATCACGCACCGGTTTCACTATGGCCCGAGAGCGACCGTCTTCTATGAGGGCCATACCTGCCTGGGCCTCTACCTCCTGTCGGCCGGCAAGGTTAAGCTGACCCGCTCCTCGGCGCGCGGCCAGCGGCACATCGTGCACATTCTGACGGCAGGCCAATTGCTCGAAACGCATGCGTTCCAGGAGGACCCGACGCATCTGGCGACCTGCGAGACGCTGGAATCGTCGCAAATCTGCCTGATCGAGCGCGACGGCTACCTGGCGCTCGTCCGGCGCGATCCCCAGCTCGCGATCAACCTGATTCAGCTTCTCAGCGGCGAACTGGGGCGGCAGCGCGACGAGCTGGACTCGTTTACCTTCAAAAGCGCCAGGGAGCGGTTGGCTGCCTTGCTCCTCGAATTGAGCGATCGGTTCGGGCAGGAGACCGGAGCGACCGTGGAGCTTCGGCTGCCCCTCAAACGGGAAGAAATGGCCGAGTTGCTCGGCGTGACCGTGGAAACCGCCATCCGCCTATTGAGTGCGTTTCGCATCGAGGGACTCGTTCGCCTGAACGGCCGAACCATTACGCTCCTGAACCAGGACCGGCTGGCCAAAATCGCGCGGCTCCCACACCTGTCGTAGCCCAAAAAGCAGGCCGGACGGGTCGTTCACAAAGCAAGACAAATGGTGTATGCTGTCGATTTTTACTCCTCTGGGTGCGTCGAATGACCGCGTTGGAAGAACTGCAGGAACAGTACCCCGCGACGATCCGCATCGCCGGCATTAAGGTGCGGGGACGCGGCGACGTCAAGAAGATGGGCGTCGGCGACGCCTTGCTGCGCGTGGGCGATCACGTGATCCTGGCCATGGACCGGGAGCCGACGTACGGCATCGTGCACATGGAGCCTTCGCCCATGCCGTTCATCCCGCCCATGCGGGTCATGCAATCCATCGTGCGTCCGGCCACGGAGGCCGATCGGGCCCAGATCGCGCGCCACGAGCGGATGGCCCAAGAGGGAATGAGCTTTTGCCGGGAGCGGGCCAAGGCGCTCGGGCTGGAGTTGAAAATGGTGGAAGTCTACGCCTCATTCGTCAGGCGGGAACTCACGTTCGTCTATACGTCCGAGGAGCGGATTGACTTTCGCCAACTGGTGCGCGAGCTGGCTCGCCGGTTCGGCGGTCGGATCGAGATGCGGCACATCGGTTCCCGAGAGGAAGCCAAGCGAATCGGCGGCGTGGATTCCTGCGGCCTTACGTTGTGCTGCTCCGCCTTTATGACGGACTTCCGCCCCGTCAGCGTCAAGAAGGCGAGGCACCATGGCCAGGACCTGAGCGTGAGCGAGAACCGGCTCATCGGCATTTGCGGCCGTCTCAAGTGCTGCCTGATGTTCGAGGAAATGGAGGCGCGGGCCGCGGCCGCCGGGCAGCCGTCTCGGCCTCCGCTGATTACCCCGACCAGACTGCCCCCCGTTCAGCCCTCACCCAAGCACTGATCGCTAAGAGCGTCCTCCCATGCTCGTGCTCGCCTGGATCCATCTCTTCGCCGCCGTCCTCTGGATCGGGGGGATGTTGTTCCTCTCGCTCACGTTGGTCCCCGTACTGCGGCAGGATTCGTTCGCTTCGTCTTGTCGCCCCTTCTTCAAAGCCGTCGCCTTGCGCTTCCGCCGGCTCGTGTGGATGTGCATCCTGCTCTTGCTGGTCACCGGACCGCTGCTGCTCGGCCGGCACGTGGCCTCCCCGCTGGCCCCGACGGCCTGGCCCCCGGTCGTGCAGGCCAAGCTGGCGCTGGTGCTCTTGCTGCTCCTGCTGACGGCCATCCATGACCTCTTCCTCGGCCCCCGCGTCGGCCGCATCCTCGGCGTTCCGGAGGAGAACCGCTCCGACCGGGACCGCTGGCTCGTCGGCTCGTCCCGCTGGGTGCCGCGCCTGTCGCTCCTCCTCGCACTGGGTATCTTATTGTGTGCCGTGACGCTCGCGCGACGATAACCGACCGAGCCTGTGGTCTTCTGCTACAACATGAGGTGCCCGGCTGTGGCGCAACTCCTCCCTTCCGAACAGCCACCCTCCATATCTTCACGAACCGGCTGATTTGATTGCGAAACTTCTACGCCGCCCATCTCTGCTCCTGGCTCCCTCCTTGCTTTCTGAGAATGACGACGAGCCCTGAATCTTTCCCGCCACGTGTGCCTCCCACAGGCAGACAATGGGAAAAGGAGGGAGCCCCGATGAAACTCGATGAATGGCTCCGGCTGATCGCCGGCTTGTTTGTCCTGGTCGCCGTGGTTCTGGGCGCCGTCGTGCATCCGGCGTGGAACTATGTCGCTGCGTTCGTCGCCGTGAACCTGATCCAGTCCGCACTCACCGGCTGGTGTCCGATGATGGCGCTGTTGCGGACGCTGGGCGTGCAGGAATAGGATCGGGCGTGCGCACAACCAGACGTCGACAGAACGGGCGGCCCCGGCGGCGATGAGGTGTCGATGGTGAGGACGTTGGCTGTTGTACTCCTGCTCTGGGCGGCCGGCTGCAGTCCTCAGGAAGATTCCACCAAGGCGCCGGCCGGGTCTCCGCTGCCGCAGGCCGTGCGGGTCTCGGTGGTAGAGGCTCGCCTCGCATCGGTGCCCGTCCGGTTGGAGCTGACCGGCCAAGTGACCGCCGCGATCCAGGCCACGTTGTCGAGCCAAATCCGAGCGGCGGTCGAAGACCTGCGGATCAAGGAAGGCCAGTCCGTGACCAAGGGCCAGGTGCTGGTCACGCTGGACAGCCGAGACCTCCGGGCCAACCTGGCGCGGGCGGAAGCGGAGCTGGAGAATGCCCGCGTCCATCTGACCCGCATGGAGCAGCTCTTCGCCGACGAAGCCGTGTCCCGGCAGGACCTGGACAATGCCAGACGGACTTTCAAGGTGGCGGAGGCCGGCATGCAGACCGCGGCCGCGCAGCTCAGCCACACCGTCATCAAAGCCCCCTTCGACGGGGTGATCACGGAGAAAAAAATCGAGGCCGGGGAGTTGGCGTCGCCCGGCCAGCCGCTCCTGAAGCTGGGAGACCCCCGCCATCTCCGACTGGAAACCACCGTGGCCGAGGGGAATCTCAGGGCAATCTCCCGCGGCATGCGCATCCCCGTGACCATCGACGCGCTCAACGGGCAAGAAGGGTCCCTGGAAGGGACCGTGTCTCAGCTCCTGCCCACCGGAGATCCGAACACGCACACCTTCCTGGTCAAGGTGGACCTGCCCGCCATGCCGGGGCTCAGAACCGGCATGTTCGGACGCGTTCAATTGGACACCGGGGCGACGCAGACGATTGTCCTCCCCAGAGCGTCGGTGTTCGAACGGGGCCAGCTCACCGGTGTCTATGTGGTCGGCACCGACCGCATCGCCCGTCTGCGCTGGGTCAAGATCGGCCGCGACCTGGGCGCCAACTTGGAAGTGCTCTCCGGCCTCAATGTGGGTGAGTCGGTGCTGGCCGACGCCGCCAAGGGGGCGGACGGCACCCCGGTCCAAGTCTCGCGGCGTCCGGTCAGGACGAACGCCGCGTAAACGGTGACGCGCCTTCGCCCATGAGACAACCAGGCATCAGCGGACGTATCGCCTCCCTGTTCATCGGCAGCAAGCTCACGCCCTTGATCATGGTGAGCGCCCTGCTGCTCGGCCTCCTCGCCGTCATCGCGACGCCGCGGGAAGAAGAGCCGCAAATCGTCGTGCCGATGGCCGACATCTGGCTTCCGTTCCCCGGCGCCTCCGCCAAGGTGGTCGAGGAACAGGTCACCAAACCCATCGAGCGCAAACTCTCCGAGATGAAAGGGGTCGAGTACCTCTATTCCCTCTCGCGGCCGGGCGGCGCGCTGATCATCGCCCGGTTCTACGTCGGGGAGGACATGGAGCAGAGCCTGGTGGACCTCTACGACAAGCTGATGTCCAACCAGGATCTGCTGCCGCCCGGAGCCGGCCCCTTCATGGTGAAGCCGAAGGACGTCAACGACGTGCCGATCGTCACCGTCACCCTCTCGAGCGACCGCTACACCGACGCGCAACTGTACCAGCAGGCGGAGCAGGTGCTGGAGGAGGTCAAAAAGGTGCCGGGCACGTCCGGCGGGTTCATCGTAGGGGGCCGCGCCAGGGAACTGCGCGTCCAACTCGACCCGAGCCGTCTGCAAGCCTACGGCCTCACGCCGCTGCAGATCGCCGGGGCGATTCAAGGCGAGAATCTGTCCCTCCCGTCCGGCCGCTTCGAGAGTCAGAACCGGGAACACCTGGTCGAAACCGGACGGTTCCTGGACTCGCGGGACGACCTGGCCTCCGTCGTGGTCGGCGTGCATGAGCGACGGCCGATTTATCTCCGCCAGGTGGCGGACGTCGCCGACAGGCCGGGGGACGTCGCCAGCTACGTGTGGTTCGGCGACGGCCCCTCGCACCCCTCGCCCCACGAACGGCCCGCCGTCACCATCGCCATCGCCAAACAAGCGCGCACCAACGCGGTGACCGTCGCCCGGGGCGTGATTCAAAAAGTGGAGGCGATGAAGGGAGCGGTCCTACCCGGCAACGTCCGGGCGACGGTCACGCGGAATTATGGGGACACCGCCGACGAGAAGGCGAACGAACTGCTCTGGCATCTCCTGATCGCGGTGGCCTCCGTCGTGATCTTCCTGAGCCTGGCGCTGGGCCTCCGCCCCGCGCTGGTCGTGTCGCTGGCCATCCCCCTGACGCTGGCCCTGACCCTGTTCACCTCCATGCTGATCGGGTACACGATCAACCGGGTGACGCTCTTTGCGCTCATCTTCTCGATCGGCATCCTGGTGGACGACGCGATCGTGGTCGTCGAAAACACCTACCGGCACCTCCAGGCGCGGCGGCTGTCCCATCGCGACGCGTCGATCTACGCCGTCGACGAGGTCGGCAACCCGACGATCCTCGCCACCTTCACCGTGATCGCCGCGCTGCTCCCTATGGCCTTCGTCTCCGGGCTCATGGGGCCCTACATGCGGCCCATCCCGGTCAACGCGTCCATCGCCATGCTGTATTCCCTCCTGGTCGCCTTCATCGTGATCCCCTGGTTCTGCGAAACCTGCTACCGCCCGGGCGCGACGGTGACGGGCTTGGAGCAGGAAGGGGACGAGCGTGGACGAACCTACCGGCTCTACCAGAAGCTCCTCAGCCCGCTGCTGGCCCATCCGGCGATGGCCTGGGCGTTCCTGGGATTCGTGGCGGCGCTGCTGGCCGCGTCGGTCTCGCTGTTCGCCACCCGGAGCGTGGTCGTCAAGATGCTGCCGTTCGACAACAAGAGCGAGCTGCAGCTCGTGATCGACATGCCCGAGGGGACCACGCTGGAGGAAACGAACCGCGTGGCGCAAGCCCTCGCGCGCTACGTCGCGTCGGTCCCCGAGGTGCGGGATTACCAGGCCTACGTCGGCGCCGCCTCGCCGTTCAACTTCAACGGCCTGGTCCGCCATTATTTCCTGCGCGACCGTTCGCACGAGGCCGACATTCAACTCAACCTGCTGCCCAAGGACGCGCGCCGGGCCCAGAGCCACGAGATCGCGCAACGGATCAGGCCGGATGTCCAGCGGATCGCCGGCCCGTACGGAGCCAACGTCAAGGTGGTCGAGGTGCCGCCGGGGCCGCCCGTGCAATCGGTGCTGGTGGCGGAAGTCTACGGGCCCGACTATGCCCGGCAGATCGCGCTGGCGCGCGAGGTGCACCGGCTCTTCGAGCGGACGCCCGGCGTCGTAGACGTGGACGACTTCATCGAGGCCGACCAGATCAAGTACCGCTTCACAGTGGATCGGGCCAAAGCCGCCCTGGCCGGCATCTCGTCGGACACGATCGTCCGGACCCTGCGCATGGCACTGGAAGGGATGAAGATCGGGCTCGCGCACATGCCCCAGGAAAAGAGCCCGGTCCAGATCGTCCTCCGGCTCCCGCTGGCGGAACGCACGGGCCTGGAGCATCTGGGCGAGATCCGGATGAGCGGCACGGCCGGACTCATTCCCCTGTCGGAGCTGCTGACCGTCGAGCAGACACTCCAGGAACACACCATCTACCACAAGAACCAGAAACCGGTCGTCTACGTCGTCGGGGACGTGGGCGGGCCGGGAGCCGAACAGGCCGAAAGTCCCGTCTACGGCGTGCTCGGCGTCGGCAAGCTGCTGGATCAGTATCGGACGCCCGAGGGGTACGCCGTCGAGCAGCATTACGCGGCCCAACCCTGGTCGGAAGCCACGCCGGCCGTCAAGTGGGACGGGGAGTGGCACATTACGTACGAGACCTTCCGGGACATGAGCATCGCCTTCGCCGTGGCCATGCTGCTGATCTATCTCCTGATCGTCGGCCAGTTTCAGTCTTTCCTGACCCCGATCATCATCATGGCGCCGATCCCGCTGACGTTGATCGGAGTCCTGCCCGGCCACTGGCTCACCGGCTCCTATTTCACGGCCACCTCGATGATCGGGTTCATCGCCCTGGCCGGCATCATCGTGCGGAACTCCATCCTGCTCGTGGACTTCATCCAGCTCCAGCAGGCGCAAGGCATCCCCCTCGCGGACGCGATCATCCGGGCCGGCGCCATCCGCACCAGGCCGATCCTCCTGACCGCCGCCGCCCTGATGGTGGGAGCCTTCGTGATCATCCTGGACCCGATCTTCCAGGGCCTCGCGGTTTCGTTGCTGTTCGGCGTCGGCGCCTCCACCCTTCTGACGTTGATCGTGATCCCGGTCCTCTACTACAGCCTGGTCGGCGAGCGGACAACCCCGGCGCCACCCCTCGCGCCGCCGGAAGACGGTCTCGATGGAGACGGCCGGCCGGCCGAACAACGTCAGCCGCCGACGGAGGCCACAGCCGAGTGAGCAGCTACCGACCGGCGTTGACGCGCACGCCCTCCGTGGACGCGCCCGAACGACACCGATGCCGATCCTGTGGATTTCCGCTCCATCCACAAACCCTGCGCTGTGGCAGGATTCCCCGTCTTCCCGAATGCGCACATTCAAGAACCCACAAGCCATTGACATGTTGGAGACTCTCTCTTCAACCCACTGAGGCCGTCTCCTTGCAAGGAGGTTGCTTGTGTTGAATCGACTGGCCCCCCATCGTTTCCCGGTTTCCGGTCAAAGAGGCGGGATGCCGGGGATGCTCTTTTGCACGGGCTTCGTCACGCTGTGGCTCTGTCTCGTCGGCACGGGCGCGGCATCCGCCGCTGAAACCGAGTCGCCCGCTCAGCCTGAGCTGCGGTTAAGCCTCCACGACGCGATCGAAGCGGCCCTGGACAATAACCCCAAGGTCCGCCTGCTCAAGGAGCAGATTCAGACGGCCCAAGGCATCGCCGACACCAGCCGCGGCGCGCTCATGCCCAACCTGTCCGGCTTCGTGAATCAGCGGAACCAGACCGTCAATCTCGCCACGTTCGGGATTCCCACCAACAAGCTGTCGACCTTGGGGCTCGGAAGCGGCGGCATCACCGACCCGTTCAATGTCTTCGATGCGCGCGCAACAATCGTCCAGAATATTTTCAGCATGAGCCTCATCCAGCGATGGCGAGCGGCGCGGACCGGCGTCGAAGTGGCGTCCCTGGAGGCCGAGATCGCCAAGCGGGACACGACGGCGACCGTGGCCCTGCTCTATATGGAAGCGCTCCGGGCCGAAGCGGCGGTGAAAGCCGGCGACGCCAACGTGGAGCTGAGCCAGCGGCTCCTCAAGCTCGCGCAGGACCGGAAAAAATCCGGCGTCGCGACCGGACTCGACGTAACCCGCGAGCAAGTCCACATGGAAAACGAGAAACAGCGATTGCTGGTCGCCCAGAGCGATCGCGACAGCGCGAAATTGAATCTGATTCGCGCGCTGGGGATCGACTTCGATGTCCGCCTGACCCTCGCGGACGAACTCAAACTGGTGGAGGTCGCGATTCAGGCTCCGCACGATGTCCTGGCGGCTGCGCGGGAAAACCGGGTGGAGCTGAAAGCCCAGGCGACCCGGGAAAAGCTGGCAGCGCTCAGCCTCAGCTCGGTCACGAGCGAACGGCTGCCCTCGCTCAATTTCAACGGCGACTACGGAATGATCGGCCTGAAAGCCGAGGAATCGTTCGCGACCCGCTCGGTCGGCGTCACCCTGTCGGTTCCGGTGTTCGACGGCGGACAGCGGGAAGGCCGCGTCTCGGAGGGCCGCAGCAAGGTGCGCCAGGAATCCATCCGGATGAAAGACGTGTCCGACCAAGTCACCCTGGAAGTGCGGAACGCCCTCATTACCCTCGCGTCGTCACGCCAGCAAGTGGCCGTGTCGGAGGAGGGCCTGAAGCTGGCGATGAGAGAGCTGGAGTTGGCGCGGGATCGCTTTGAAGCCGGCATTGCCAACAACATCGAGGTCACGAACGCGCAGACCTCGGTGGCCCGTGCGCGCGACAACGTCATCGAAGCCCTGTTCCGCTTCAACGCTTCCCGGGTCAATCTGGCGCGGGCGGAAGGAAAACTCGAAACCCTGTATTGATGATGGAACGCAGGCGGCAGGCGCATCCCAGTAGCGGGGTCGCCCTGGCCCGCTCCCCGAACCATGAGGAGGATGCATGGAAGTCCGCAGCAAAACCTACACGTATCGTACGGCGGTAAAATGGACCGAGCGGAAGATCGGCAGCATCTCGGCGGCCGGTAAACCGGACATTCAGGTGGCCACCCCGCCGGAGTTCAAGGGGCACGAAGGCATCTGGTCGCCGGAGGATCTCTTCGTGGCCTCGGCGAACATCTGCCTGATGACCACCTTCCTCGCCTTTGCCGAGCGGGCCGGCCTCGCGTTCACGTCGTACGAGAGCGACGCCGAGGGCCTGCTCGAATTGGTGGAGGGCAAGTTTCAGTTCACCCGCATCACCTTGCGGCCGACGCTGACCCTGGCGCAGGGCGGGGACGCAGCCAAGGCCAAAGAGATTCTCGAAAAAGCGGAGGCCAACTGCCTGATCTCCAATTCGATGAAGACCAGGGTCACGCTGGAGCCGACGGTCCGCTAAGGCAGATCGACGATTGAAAGATCGCCATGACTGGCGATGGTAGGAGTGTATGGAATTGCCAATGATTAGTGACCCCATCATAATCGCGGCAATCACACAATCGTCAATTCTTTTATGGGCTGTGGCGTCTCGGACTAGAGCCGCCCTTACCCCTGTAGCATTTCGCTCCATTGGACGCATCGACCCTCCGCCATCCTCCCCAAACTCCTTGTATCGATGGCATTGTCTCGCCATCCACAGAGCCCTTCCCTGGCATGCTCCTGGCAAGGAAGAGGCGCAGAGCTTCTCCCTGGCCGAGGCCTGCACCGAGCGGGATCAACCCATGAGACGATTTGCTCTGCGGACCCTGGTCTGCCTCTTCCTGCCCTTCTGGTGGGCCGGGTCGTTGGCGGCTGCGGCAAGCGGGGACCCGGAGGCGGGGAAGCCCCTGTATGAACGACATTGCGCCGGCTGTCACGGAGTCCGGGGCACGGGGGAGGGTCCGGTCGGCCAAGGGCTGATTCCTCCCGCCGCCGACCTGACCGGCGCGAAGAGCAAGAAAAAATTGGAGGCCGTGCTCATGAACATCATCGAACATGGCAAACCGGGCACGGAGATGGCGGCCTGGAAGGGACGCCTCGTCGAGCGGGACATCGCAGATGTGATAGCTTATGTGAGAACCCTGGGAGCCGTGGCGCCATGAGCGCCGGTCGGTTGAGCCTCCTCGCCATACTGCTCTGGGTCGTGCTCGTCGCGGCGCTGGCGATCCTGTTCGTGAAAGGCATGACGAAGCCGGGGGCGGACGGACGGACCGAGATCGCCCTGGCCGCCTCGGAGCGTGACCAAGTTCTCGGAGAGATGCGCGATTTGCTCAAAGCCGTGCACGGGGTGATCGCCTGGGCGGGCGGACCGGACCAAGAGGCAGACCGGCAATCGGCCGAGCAGGCGGCGAGAAAGGCCGGGATGGGCATGGCGGCCGACGTCAATCCCGCGCTCATGGCCAAGCTGCCGCTGGCGTTCAAACAGATGGGGATGTCGGTGCACAAGGATTTCGACGGACTGGCCGACGCCATCGCACAGCAGGAATCGCCGCAGCAGATTCTGCAACGTCTGTCGAGCATCACGGCGCGCTGCACGACCTGTCATGACCTGTATCGGCTGCAGGAACACAAATAGCCGTCAACGTTCAGCTTCAAATTCCGAAGGCTGAGACCTGTCGGCTGACAGCTTCTTAGCAAGGGAGGGACCACCATGCAAGGCAACGTCGGCGGAATCGAACGACCGATTCGCATCGGAGTAGGCGCGATCCTGCTGGGGCTTGGAGCCTTCGGCGGACTGCCCACTGCCGCAATGACCGCGGCACTGGTGGTCGGGGGGGTCGCGTTGGTGACAGGCCTCATCGGCTACTGTCCAGCCTGGACCTTATTAGGCATCAATACCTGTCCGACGAAACAGCCGGACACGACACACTGACGCCTGAGGGAGAAACGCAACATGGAGCAGGATTCTCCTACACTCTCCCCAAGCGTCCGTTGGTGGGGCACGCTTGTCGGTGCGGCAAGCATGCTGTGTATGCTTGGCTGCCAGCCGGTGCCGAAGGCCGAACCGTCGGCCACCCAAACGGGCCTGATCGGCAAGACCAAACAGGAGATCCTGACGTGCGCCGGCGCGCCGACGCACGAAACAACCGCCGGCGACGCGGCGACCCTGATCTACTACAAGCGCGCCAGTGCGCTGGAACATTTCTTTTCCGCCGCGCGCAGCAGCGTCGCCTGTCCGCGGCGCGGCTGCGAGGCGACGGTGACGCTGAAAGACGACCGCGTGACGTCCGTGCAGTACCGTGCCGTGCCCGAAGCCCTTAACGGATGCGAAGCATGCGACGAGATTTTTGCCGACTGCCTCCGCTAACCGGTTGCCGAAACCCATCCGGTTTGCCGGAGGGAGGTGACTCGTAAGACGGGGGCATGACGAAATAGGACCCCGGCCTCCATCATAATCGGCCGCGCGCACCGGCTGATCGCAATCAACTCGGCCAAATTCCTGGGAATCCGCCTGTGAACCATCCGAAACAACAAGACCCTGTCACGGAGGGGCTTTGCGAACCGTCCGGCTCGCGCCGGACTTTCTTCAAGCGGGCCACGGGAGCCGCGGTCGCGCTCATCGGGATGGGCTTGGCCGTGCCGCTGATCGGCTACCTCGTCTCGCCGGCCTTCAAACGGCGGCGACAGGCCTGGGTCGAAGTCGGCGACGTCGCCGGCCTAACGGTCGGGGAGCCCAAACAACTCGACTACCTCCAAGTCGTTCGGGACGGATGGCTCACGACCAAGCTCCACAAGGCGATCTGGGCCGTCAAGCAGGCAGACGGGCAGGTCACGGTCTTTTCGCCTCTCTGCACCCATTTGGGATGCAGCTACCGTTGGGACGACCCGGACAAACGATTCATGTGTCCCTGCCACGGAAGCGTCTATGACGCGGCCGGCAAGGTGCTGGGCGGACCGGCCCCGCGCCGCCTGGACGTCCTGCCGTCCAAGGTGGAGAACGGGAAACTCTTCGTGATCTACAAGGAATTCAAAGCGGGCCTTACGAAGAGTGTTGAATTGTAAATGGTGACTGCTGAATTAAAACCAGAAGCGAAAATAAGTTATTAATAATTCAACATTCGAGACATATGGCTTCGAAAATTTATGAGTGGCTGGATACCCGGCTGAAGCTCGACGCGGTGGGGCGGAGGTTGCTGGACGAACCGATCCCCGGCGGGGCGAGCTGGATCTACGTCTTCGGTTCCGCCACGCTCTTCCTGTTCCTGCTTCAGGCGATCACCGGCATGTTTCTGACCCTGTACTACGCCCCGACCCCCGACCATGCCTACGACAGCGTGCAATTCATCGAGAACGAGATCGCCTTCGGTTCCTTCGTCCGGGGCCTCCACCAATGGGGCGCCTCGGGGATGGTCGTCGCCATCGGCCTCCACATGCTGCAAGTGTTTCTCTACGGAGCCTATAAGCCGCCCCGGGAACTGTTGTGGATGGTCGGCGTCGTGCTGTTCTTGATTACGTTGGGGTTTGCCTTTACCGGCTACTTGCTACCCTGGGATCAGAACGCCTACTGGGCGACACAGATTGGGATCAACATGGTCGGCACCGTGCCGGTAATCGGCGATCTGGCGATGCGTGTCCTGCGCGGCGGGGAGACACTGGGCGCGCTGACGCTCTCGCGATTCTTTGCCGTGCACGTGCTGTTTCTGCCGGCCACGATCGCTGTGCTGATCCTGCTGCACCTCTTTATTCTGCGATGCGTCGGACCGGCCGGCCCCTGGCGGGGCGGCGTCGAGCGACGCCGGAGCGGAGAACCTGGAGCCTCCGGCCCGGCCGAGCGCCGTCTGCGGACCAGCGAGCCCTTTTACCCCAGACAAGTGTATATGGATGCGGTGGTCATGCTGGCCGTCTTCGCCAGCCTGTCGCTCCTCGCATTGACCGTCTCCTTTCCCCTCGCCGACAAGGCGGACCCGTCCGACACCAGTTTCGTCCCCGTGCCCGAATGGTATTTTTTGTTGGAGCTAGTCTAGTTTTGGACGAGCCCTTTTCAAGATTCGCTCGATCAGACGCGGCAAATCCTCGCGTCGATGGTTGAACCGAAATTCCATCTCCTTCAGGTAGAGGACAAAATGACTCCGTCGGATGCCGTAGTACCGCCGCAGTTTGGTCTT
>Ga0194120_10001254_pt1 | contig 46917 bp, 39 predicted proteins | sample TA2MahCa65mmetaG_FD_148642 | JGI IMG/M metagenome (GOLD analysis project Ga0194120, IMG submission 148642) | Freshwater microbial communities from Lake Tanganyika, Tanzania - TA2015019 Mahale Deep Cast 65m | ecosystem: Environmental > Aquatic > Freshwater > Lake | place: Tanzania: Lake... | reverse complement strand
CGTGCTATTCGGAGCGCTGCGCATGCGACAACTCCGCAGCCGTAGTCTCTGCGTCGCCGCCGCGGTGCTTGCCCTCGCGCCCACCCAGTGCTGCTGCGGCCTCGGCATCGCCGTGGGTATCTGGGCGCTCGTCGTCCTCAACCGCGCGGACGTGCGCCAGTCCTTCAGCGAGAGCTGAGCCGCGCGGCGCGCGTGAGAGCGCGGCGTGCGCGGCGGGGAACGCCGCGTGTTGGATCGTCGGCGCGCGCGATGGAGCGCCTCACGATTTGGCGCCTCACGATTGGGCGCCTCACGATTTGGTGCGATGCAATTTGGTTGGCGCCACGCGATGGAGCGCCACGCGATGGAGCACCGCACGGGGCCGGGCGCCCTTGGCGGCGACCGACCCCGTGCAGTTCCCTCCGTCCGTCCGCGAGCTAGCGCTCGGGGAGTTTTCTCGACCTCAAGGAACGAGCGTGAATTCCAGCCCGTTCGAGAGGTTGGTGGTCTTGGGGGCCGGCGGGTCGCGGAACCAACCCTGAGCCTGCACGATGGCGCCCGCGCTGAACGGTGCGCCGAGCGCGGTCGGCGTGGCGCTCAGGAACGCGAGCCAGTCCCTCGAGAGCGTGCCATCGCAGTTTCCGGCGGTGCCGCCGGTGTCCTGCGCAGCCATGCGCTGGGTCGGGGACTTCACGCACAGGAAGCTCGTGCCGCCGACACCCCACGCAGACGCGGCGCGCCCCGAGATGCCGTAGAAGATCAGGCCCTGCTTCTGGCCCTCGACATTGGAGACGACGAGCGTGAAGCCCGAGCTGGCGGCGACGCTGGCGGTGCCGTTCGCGCTGATCGCGGGGACGCAGCCGTTGGTGGTCGTGCCCGCCGTGCAATAGGGCGTGACGACGATCGGCGGAACGTCGCGGATTTGGAAGGCAGTGATGTGCGGGCGCAGCGTGTTGGTCGCGACCGGATGCGAGCCTTGCTCGATCAGGTACAGCGGGCTGGTCGACGAGCGAGTGAACGTACCGACGATGTGTTGGCCGAAGATCGTGTCACCCGCGCCCGAGAAGTTGTTGGGATCGGCGTCGAGGCCGAGCGAGATCGGCCCCTGCGTGAGCGAGCCGAGGTTGGTGACGTTGCCGCTCGTCAGCGTGGCGACGCCGACGGCGGAGCTGAACGACATGCGACGATCGTTGACCGCCGTGGTGCCCCCGCCAGGACGCTGATCACAAAACCAGATCTGAATCTCGTAGGTCTTGCCTTGGACGAGCGTTCCGAGCGTGTCGAGGCGAATGCCGCCCCAATTCGACGGGTTGGTGAGGGTGGTTTCGCCCGTGGCGCGGGCGGCGCCGAGCAGTTGGTCGTAGCCCGTGTCGCCGGTGGTCGAGCCGTTGAGCGCGCTCGTGCTCGCGTTGGTCCAACCCGACGGAGCGAACGCGGCGAACGTGACCCCGCCCACCGTCGGCGAATAGGTCGGGCTCGAGGCGTTGCAGTTGCGCGCGGTGACGAGCGTGCCGTTGGTGCGAACGTCGGACGGCGCGACGACATCCTGCGGGGCGGCCCAGGTGATGACGTCGGCGCGAGCGGCGCTGGCGAGGCCCATGGCAGCCATGGCCGAAAGAAGGGCGGTGCGTGCGTTCATGAAACGATCCTGCTTGGAAGTTCTGGGGGTGAGATTCGTCCGTCCGCGCCCGTGAGTCCGTGGCCGCGTCGTGAACGTCGAGAGCGCCGATCGCGCCAGCGCGTTCCCAAAATTCCCCCGCCCGCTCCCGAAATCGACCGCCACCGGACGCAACCGACCCACTCCGCTTGGGGGCGGTGGGAGGAGCGGGGCGGGCGCTCCCGTCGGGGAGCGCGGGCCCGCAGGCGAGGGCGTCGCGGGCCAGAACGTCGCGGGCCAGAACGTCAGGGGGCCAGAACGTCAGGGGGCCAGAACGTCGCGGGCGCGAGATTCGGCGCGGGGTCAGTCGTCGCCTTGCAGCAAGCCGCCCAAGAGGCCGCCCTGCTCGGTGCGGCCGCCGGAGGCGGCCATCATGCGGGTGGCGAGGCGGGAGAAGGGCAGGGTCTGGAGCCAGACGCGGCCGGGGCCGCGCAGGACGGCGAAGAACAGGCCTTCGCCGCCGAACAGGAAGCTCTTCACGCCGCGCACCATCTGGATGTCGTAGTCGACGGCCTCGTCCATGGCGACGATGCAGCCGGTGTCGACGCGCAACATCTCGCCCGCGGCGAGGCGGCGCTCGACGACGGAGCCCGAGGCGTGGATGAAGGCGGTGCCGCGGCCTTCGAGGCGCTGCAGCATGAAGCCTTCGCCGCCGAACAGGCCGGCGCCGAAGCGGCGCGTGAAGGCGACGGAGATCTGCACGTCGGTGGTCGAGCACAGGTACGAATCGCGCTGGCACAGGAGCGTGCCCTGCGAGAGGTCCATCGGCAGCACCTTGCCGGGATAGGGCGCGGCGAAGGCGACGGTCGCGGGGCGGCCGCCTTGGTTCGTGAAGGTCGTCACGAAGAAACTCTCGCCGCCGATCATGCGCTTGAGGCCGGAGAGCAGGCCGCCGCCGGTCGAGGTTTCCATCTCGATCCCCTGCTCCATCCACACGAACGCGCCGGGCTCGGCGCGCACGGCGTCGTTCTGAGGCAAGGTCACTTGGACGTACTGAAAGTCGTCGCCGTCGATGCGGTAGTCGAGCGTGGTGTTCATGGGATCGGGGGCGCGCGCAGCGCCGCATGGGTGCTCAATCTACTGCGGGAAGGCGTTGGCGTTACCAGTGCCGTGCATGCGACCGAGCGCGGGAGCGCGGCGAGAGGCCCGAGACGGACTGTGTTCGCTCGGCCGCGCTGGGGATTCAGCGCACGAGCAACTCGAGCAGCTCTCGCTCGGGACCCTGCACGCCGACGTCGTCGAACTCGCGCGTGCGCGGACCGGTTTCGTCGAACACGCTGATGCGGCAACGCAGGAAGTCGGCACCGGTGGCGGAGCGCGGCTGGGTGAGGGACTTCAGCGCGCGCGCCGCGTCGACGAGGCGTTCGGCCTCGGCGAGGCTGAGCATGCGGTAGGTGCGAGCGGGGTCGCGCGGCGGGCTCGTCCACTCGTCGACCACGACGCCGCTGGGATACACGCGCAGCGACTCGTCGATTCCGGCGAGGCCGCCGCGGCGGCGCAGCTCGAGGTAGGGACGCGCGGGCAGCACTTCGAATTCGAAGCGCTCGTCGGGCCGCACGAAACGCTCGAGGCGCAGCTTGTAGCGACCGGGCATCAACCCGCGAATGCGCGCCACGGCGCTGAAATCCCGCGTTGCGATCGTCTGCGCCGTCCCCTGCGGCGGCGGCGCGGAAACGGGCGTGAGCACGAGCAAGCCGGGCTCTTCGCTGTCGCGGGCGAGCTCGAAGCCGACGAACATCCAGTTGGGCGTGGCGTGGTGACCGTCCACGCGCACTTCGAGCGTCTCGCCCCAGTGAATCGAGCGCGGCAGCGTGCAGGAATCGGGCAGACCGACTTGCAGACCCGGCTTGCCGACGCGCGACGCGGGCGGCTCGGCCCACGGCTCGCTCAGCTCGCCGAGCGTGCGGCTCAGTGCGCCGCGCGCGAGGTCGACGAAGCGTTCTTCGCCACGGTTGGTGACCAGCGCGAGAAAAACCTGCGGCCCGGCGGACGTCTCGCCCCAGCGCAGCGCGGGCGGAACGTCGGACGCGAGCCACGCGCCGTCCGCGCGACGGTCGGCGCGACCGCGATCGAGGTCGAGCAGGGCGGCGGAAAACTCGGCCTGACGCTCGCCCGTGCGCCAGATGCTGACGAGGTCGCGCGACTCTCCGTACTCGCGATCGACGCTGACGAACGCGAGGCCGTCGTCGGAGAGCAGGTGCCAGCGCGGCGTCGCGCGGTGCGGGTAGCTCGCACTCCAACGCGCCGCGCCACTCTCGAGCGAGGGGTTGGGATGCACGCTGAGCGTCCAGCGCGCGAGCGCGTCCGGCACGCGCTCCTGACCCTTCGCACGCGCGATTTCGGCACGAAAATGGCCGCTCGCGGACACGACGGTCAGCGGTTCGAGCCGCGCCGCGGGCTGCTGCTGCGCGCCGAGAAGAGCGAGCGCGAACGCGAGCACGGGTCTAGTCCTGCTCCTTGTCCTTGAGCTTGTCGTTGGCGGCCTTGAACAGATCGTCGAGCCGCGAGCGCTTCTCGCGCTCCTTGGCGAGCAAGTCGTCGAGCCGCCCGGGCGCCTCGTCCGTGCGCGACTTCACGCGACCGAGCGCGTCGCCCCAGTCCTTCTCGCTGACCTTGGGCTTGCCGGTGATGTCGAGCTCCTCCGGTCGGCGCGCGCGCAGAACGGTCTGCGTGCGCACGTCGATCACGAGGCGGGATGAGCAGCAGGGACAGGCGATGTCGATCTCTTTGGTTTCCATGGCGGTGCGTGCGCGTTGCTCGCGCCGCACTCCATCATGACGTCGCGCGCCGCGAGAGTCAGTCGTGGAGCGCGCGAGCGCCGCGTCGAACCGGCGCGAGTCAGTAGCGACGGAACGGGCCGACGTAGGGCGAGCCGTAGGGTGGCGGGCAGCCTCGATACGGGAAGCCACCCCACGCACCGACTCCCCAACCGAACGAAGAATACGGACCGTAGCCGTAGCCAAATCCGTAGTAGGCGGTGCGCTCGAAGTTGGCGCTGAACACCTTGCGGCGCTCGGCGTAACACAGCGTGAGCCGCAGATTGAGGCCGGACCAGTCGAGATCGGCGAAACGCTTGCCAGCGGGCAGGGCGAACGAGGCCGCGAGCTCACACACGCCGCCGGAGGCGATCGGCTCGGGGAGCGGCGGCACGAGCTCGCTCGCTGGCAGCGTCACGAGATCGGCGGTCGAGAGCGCCAGCGAGCCCGCGTCGAGCGCGAACGGCAGCGCGCCGGAATTCTCAAGGCGCATCAGCACCTCGACCTGCGCCGGACGCGCGCGCTCGCTGTCCGCGCGGCGCACGCCGCGCACCGTGAACAACGCTAGGCCTTCGAATCCCGCGACGCCGTCGTCTTCGAGCTTCACCTCCGCAGGCGAGGGGGCGAAGCGCGCGTCGTGGAAGGTCGAGCAGGCCGCGAGGCACGCGGAGAGCAACGCGAGCCATTGCAATCGCAGTGCCCGCGATGGGCGCGAGCTCGATTTCATGGGGTGCGGAGAGCGGCGGCGAGATTTCGATGAGAAATGAAATTCCACCGGCAATTTCAGGGTCTTTTCCATGGGAGCGCGCCGCACGGTCATGGCAGCGGCGCGGGCAATTGGCGGCGGCGCACGATTCCGGCCAGGGCCGCGACCCACCGTGCGTCGTCGTTCAAGCAGGGCACGACGGTCCAGTCCTGACCGCCCGCCGCGCGAAATTTGTGGCCGAGCTCCAATCGGACCTCCTCGAGGGTTTCGAGGCAGTCGGTGGTGAAGGCCGGGCAGACGGCGACCACGCGCCTGTGGCGTTGGGCGAGCGTCGGGACGACGTCGGCGGCGTAGGGGCGCAGCCATTCCTCGCGGCCGAAACGCGACTGGTAGACCTGCGTCCAGCGCTCCTTCGGCAGATCGAGCGCCTTGGCGAGGGCCGCGGCCGTGCGCTCGCAGTGCTCGCGGTAAGGGTCGCCCGCCGCGATGGTGCGCAGCGGGAGGCCGTGGAAGCTGAAGACGTAGTGGTCGACGTCGGAATCCTGCACGCGCGAGCGCACGCTGTGCGCGAGGGCGGCGACGTACTCGGGGTCGTCGAAGAACGCGCTGACGACGAGCGGCTCGCGCTCCCCGCGGCGGCTGCGCAGGGCGCGCACGGCGTCGATCACGGTGCCGGAGGTCGTGCAGCTGTACTGCGGAAACATGGGGACGAGCACGAGGTCGCGGCAGTCGGCCACCTTCAGGCGCTCGAGGGCCGCTGCGATGCTCGGGTTGCCGTAGCGCATGCCGACCTCGACGCGGTAGCCGTCGCCGAGCTCGCGTTGCAGACCGCCTCCGAGGGCCGCGGAGAGCGTGATCAGCGGCGAGCCTTCGGGGGTCCAGACCTTGCGGTACAGCGCGGCGCTCTTGGGGCCGCGCAGCGGGAGGACGATCCCGTGGAGCAGCGGCAACCACAGCCAGCGCGGCAGGCGCACGACGCCCGGGTCGCCGAGGAATTCGGCGAGATAGCGGCGCACGGCCGCGGTCTCCGGCGCGTCCGGAGAGCCGACATTCACGAGCAGCACGCCGATCGGAGGCATTGGTAGAGCCTAGCAGCCGCAGCGACCGGCTCTCAGGGGCCGCTCCCCACCCCAACCCGTGGCCGGACGAGGGTTGCGAGTGCCGACCGCGGGAACCGAGCGCGGCGGCCGGGGCACGACGAAAATCGCGCGCTCGTGACAGAGTGGTGACAGATCCACGGCCGCCTCGGCGTACCTTTCTGGCGCCATGGAACGGATCGGAATCGTAGGACTGTCGTTGCAGGAGACGGACGTCGCGGGGCTCGAGCGCCTGCAGCGGCCGGAGCCGGAGCGCTTCGAGCTGTGCGCGCGAGAGCTCGCCGACGTGCTCGGCGCGAGCGAGCTGGTGCTGCTCACGACCTGCAACCGCGTCGAGGTCATCTTCGCCCGCGAGCTCGGCCACCTGCCGGAGGCCGCCGACCGCGAGGCCGTCGCGCGTCGGCTCGCTCTCGCCGAGAACGACCCCGTGCGCGAGCGCATGCACGTGCACACGGCCGCGAGCGCGGTGCGCCACTTGTTTCGCGTCGCATGCTCGCTCGATTCCGTCGTGCTCGGCGAAGATCAGATTCTCGCGCAGGTGCGCGACGCGTTCGCGCGTTGCGAGCGCGCGGGGCTCGTCGGTCGGCTGCTCGGTGGGCTGTTCGAGCACGCCTTCCAGATCGGCAAGCAGGTGCGCACCGAGACCGAGCTCTCGCGCATCCCCGTATCGGTGGTGAGCATCGGACTCGAGGAGATCGCGCGCCACTTCGCCGAGGCGATGCCGCGCGTGGCGCTGGTGGGCGCGGGCGCGATGGCCGAGCTGGTGGTCAAGAACGCGGCCGATCACGGCGTGAAGATCGCCTCGATCGCCAACCGAACGCTGCCGCGGGCGCAGCGGCTCGCGAACCTGTGCGGCGCGGAGGCGCTCACCCTCGACGACTTGCTCGCGCGCCGCGGCGGCTTCGACGTGATCGTCAGCGCGACTTCGATGCCCGGCTACGTCTTCGACCGCGAGAGCCTGCTCGCATTCGCGCGGCGCACGCCCCTCGGACGAGCGCTGCTCGCCGTCGACCTCGCCGTGCCGCGCGACATCGAGCCCGTCGCTGCGCCGCAGATCGAAGTGCTCGACATGGAGCGACTGCGCGCCGCGGCGGAGGGCAACCGCGCGCTGCGCGCGGCGGCGGCCGCGCAGGCCGAGGCGCTGATCGAGCACAAGCTCGTGGCCTTCACGCGACGCTCGACACAGTCGGCGCTGAACGAGACGATTGCCGAGATGCGCAGCGAGTCACAGAGCGTGTTCGAGAAGGAGCTCGCCGGGCTCTTCACGGGGAAGTTGGCGCACCTCCCGGCCGAAGACCGCCGCGCGATCGAGCACTGGGCGCGCACGGCCTTCGGACGCGTGTCGCACGTGCCGATCAGCGCGATCAAGCGGCTCGCGAGCGACAAGGCGCTGTTCGGCAACGGCCAAGGCACGGAGGGCGCGGCGTGAAGGTGCGCATCGGAACGCGGGGATCGGAGCTGGCGCTGTGGCAGGCGCAGCACGTGAAAGCGGCGCTCGAGCGCGCGGGCGCGCAGGTCGACATCCTCGTGCTCAAGACCAAGGGCGACCTGATCGACAACGTGCCGCTCTCGAAGGTCGAAGGCAAGGCGTTCTTCACGGCGGAGATCGAGCGCGCGCTGCTCGACGGCGAGGTCGACGTCGCCGTGCACAGCCACAAGGACCTGCCGACGGAGTTGACGAAGGGCCTCGTGATCGCGGCCGTGCCGCCGCGCGCGACGCACTGCGAGCGACTGCTCGTGCGCCCGGACGCACACGATCCGCGGGCGCCGTTCCTGCCGCTCAAGCGCGGGGCGCGCGTGGGAACGAGCGCGCCGCGGCGGCTCGAGCAGCTCAAGACGCTGCGGCCCGACCTGCAGGTGCTCGACCTGCGCGGCAACGTGCCCACGCGCGTGCGCAAGGCGCGCGAGGGCGCGTACGACGCGGTGGTGCTCGCCGCGGCGGGTCTCGATCGCCTGCAACTCTCGACCGAGGGGCTGGTGGCCGTCGATCTTGCGATCGAGCTGTTCGTTCCATCCCCCGCGCAAGGCGCGCTCGCGGTGCAGGTGCGCGCGGACGACCGCGCCGTGTTCGAGCTGTGCCGCGGCGCGCTGCACGACGAGGCGACCGAGCGCGCGATCGCGGCCGAGCGCTCGCTGCTCTCGGGCGCTGGCGGCGGCTGCAGTTTGCCGCTCGCGGCGGCGGTTTCGCGCGCGGAAGGCGCGGACGGCTTCGTGGCGCACGGCTTCCTCGGCGCTGGCCATCCGATCGCAGCCGCGCACGCGCGCTGGGTCGTTGCGCGCGGCGCCTCGCCCGAGGCCGCGATGCAGACCGTGCTCAGCGAGCTCGTGTCCGCGCGCGCCACGCGCGTCGGTCCGCTCGGCGGTCTTTCGATCGCCCTCGCGGGCTCCGCGCACGATGGCTCCGTGCTCGGCGAACGACTCGCCGCGCTCGGCGCGGACGTGCGCACGGAACGCGTGATCGAACTCGAGCCGATCGCCGGCGCGGATCTCGACGCGTTTCTCGCCAGCGCGCGCGGCGGCGACGTCGTGGCGCTCACGAGCCGACAGGCGGCGCACCTGCTCGCCGGGCGCAAGGTCGCCGCGGGCGTGCGCTTCGCCGCCGTCGGGCGCGCGAGCGCGCGCGAACTCGCGAGCGGCGGCTTCGAAGTGTCGTGGACCGGCGAGAGCGGCGCGCGCGAGCTCGCGAGCCGCATCAGCGTGGCGGCGGGCGCTCGCGTGCTGTGGCCCTGCGCGCAGGATGCGCTGCCCGAGCTCGCCGAGGCATTGAGCGAGCGCGGCATCGCGCTCGAACGGCTCGCGATCTACCGCACGAAGCTCGTGCGCGACCTGCGCCTCGATCCCGAGGTCAGCGTGCGCGTCTACATGAGCCCGTCCGCCGTCGCGGCCGCCCTCGAGTGGGAGCGCGCGCACTCCGGGCGCGCGACCGTGCGCTTCGCGCTCGGCTCGACGACGGCCGCGGCGCTCGAATCCGCCGGTCTCGACGCCGTGCGGTCGGCCTGCACCGCCCATCCGATCACCGAGGAGCTCGTCGCAGGGCTCTACCACCTCGTCCGTTCCAAGGTCACGCACGCATGAAGATCCGCCCCCGTCGACTTCGCACCACGGCTCTCCTGCGCGAGGCCGTCGCCGAGACTCAGTTCCGCGTCGCGCAGCTCGTCCAGCCGCACTTCGTGATCGAAGGCAACAACGACGTGCAGGCGATCTCGTCGATGCCCGGCATCGAGCGCATGGGCATCGCGCGCCTCGTCGAGCGCGTGGGCCGCGATCTCGAGCTCGGCCTCACGAACGTGCTGCTGTTCGGCCTGACCCAACACAAGGACCTGCGCGGTGCGAGCGCGACCGATGCGAACGGACTCGTGCCCCGCGCCGTGCGAGCACTGCGCGAACGCCACGGCGAGCGTCTGACGATCATGACCGACGTGTGCCTGTGTGGATCGCTCGAGCACGGCCACTGCGGAGTCCTGAAGGACGGCAAGATCCTCAACGACGAGACGCTGCCGATCCTCTCGGCCATGGCGCTCGCGCACGCGCGCGCCGGAGCCGACGTCGTCGCTCCGAGCGACATGATGGACGGGCGCGTGGCCGCGATTCGCTCGACGCTCGATGCGAGCGGTCACCTCGACACGGCGCTCATGAGCTACTCGACCAAGTTCGCGTCGGCCTTCTACGGGCCGTTCCGCGAGGCCGCGGACAGCGCTCCGAAGTCCGGCGATCGCAAGAGCTACCAGATGGATCACCGCAACGCGCGCGAGGCGCTGCGCGAGAGCCTGCTCGACGAGCAGGAGGGCGCCGACATCCTGATGGTGAAGCCCGCGCTCTCGTACCTCGACGTGATTCGCACGATCAAGGACCGCACGCTCGTGCCGCTCGCCGCCTACAACGTCTCGGGCGAATACTCGATGGTGAAGGCCGCCGCGGCCAACGGCTGGGTCGACGAGAAGCTCGTGGTGCGTGAGATCCTGAACTCCATGTTCCGCGCCGGTGCGGATCTGGTGATCAGCTACCACGGTCGCGAGGCGCGCGAGAAGGGCTGGATCTGATGCATCCGCTGCTCGAGCGGGCGAAGAAGGTCATGCCCGGCGGGGTGTCGAGCCCCGTGCGCGCGTTCCTCGCCGTGGGCGGAGAGCCGCCGATCGTCGCTCACGCTCGCGGCGCGGAAATCACCGACGTCGACGGCAAGGTCTACACCGATCTCGTCGGCTCGTGGGGGCCGATGATCCTCGGTCACTCGCATCCCGCGGTGGTCGAGGCGATCGCGCGCGCGGCGCGCGAGGGCCTGTCCTTCGGCGCGACGTGCGAACGCGAAGTGAGGCTCGCGGAAGCGGTGCTGAGCCGCTTTCCGTGGGCCGACAAGCTGCGCTTCGTCTCGACGGGCACCGAGGCGGTGATGAGCGCGGTGCGACTCGCGCGCGGAGCGACGGGTCGCTCGCGCATCGTCAAGTTCGAGGCCTGCTATCACGGCCACGCCGACAGCCTGCTCGTCAAGGGCGGCTCGGGTCTGGCGACGCTCGGCATTCCCTCGTCCGCGGGCGTGCCGCCCGCGCTCGCAGAGCTCACCGAAGTGCTGCCGCTCGACGACGAGCGGGCGGCTGACGCGCTGTTCGCAGAACGCGGTCGCGAAATCGCGTGCGTGATCATCGAGCCGCTGCCCGCGAACTCGGGCCTGCTCGTGCAGCGCCGTTCGTTCCTCGAGCACCTGCGCAAGCTCTCGCGCGAGCACGGCGCGCTGCTCATCTTCGACGAGGTCATCAGCGGTTTGCGGGTCGCCCGAGGCGGCATGACCGAGATCACCGGCATCGAGCCGGACATCGTCACGCTCGGCAAGATCGTCGGCGGCGGCATGCCGGTCGGCGCGTACCTCGCCAAGGACGCGCTGATGACGCAGGTCGCGCCGCTCGGTCCCGTGTATCAGGCCGGCACCCTGTCGGGGAATCCCGTGGCGATGGCGGCGGGGCTCGCCACGCTCGAGCTGCTCGAGGATCCGCAGGTCTATCGAGAGCTCGACGCGCGCGGGACGATGCTCGCGCGCGGCTTCGAGCGCGCGCTCGAGCGCTTCGACGTCACCGGCACCGTCGCGCGCGTGGGCTCGATCCTGTGGCTCAGCCTGCAGGCAGGTCCGCCGCCACGCGCGTGGCAAGCGGTCGATCCGCGCGGCGCGAGGCTGTATGGCCGGATTCACCGCCACGCGATGCGCAACGGCCTGTGGATGGCGCCTTCGGCCTACGAGGTCGCGTTCGTCTCGCTCGCGCACGGCGCGGAGCACATCGAGCGCGCGACGCGCGCCTTCGAGAGCGCCCTCGAAGCGGCGCGCGAGGAAGGCTGAAGTGCACCCCGCCCGCCGCAAGCTGTATTCGTACGTCGCGATCGTCGCGCTGTACTTGCTCGTGTTCGGGTGGTGGATGTTCTTCTTCGCGCACCAGAGCGACTTCCTGCTCCGGCGCGTCGCCCAGCGCGGCGTCGAGGTGAGCCCACAAGTCACGCAGGCGCTGCGCACGGCGACGGAAGAGAGCATGCGCATGTTCGTGTTCGAGGGCGCCTTCCTCGGACTGCTGCTCCTCGCGAGCGTCGTTCTCGTCGTGCGCTCGCTGCAGAAGGAACTCGCGGTGCATCGCCAGCAGCGAAACTTCCTGTCTGCCGTGACGCACGAACTCAAGAGTCCGATCGCTTCGGCCAAGCTGTACGTCGAGAGCCTGCAACTCGGGCGAGCGGAGGGCGACAAGCGCGAACGCTACCTCGCGCACGCTCATCAGGACCTCGAGCGCTTGCAGACGATGGTCGAGAGCCTGCTCGTGTCGGCGCGCATGACGACCACGGGCCCCGACGTGCGAGTGCAGGCTCTCGATCTCGCCGCCCAGACGCGCGAGATCGCGGCCGAGCTCGCGCACGACGCGCAGACGGCGTCGGCCGTGCTCGAGATCTCGGCGCCGCAGACGCTGTTCGCACGCGCGGATTCCGCCGCGTTGCGCACGATCCTGCGCAACCTCGTCTCCAACGCCGTGAAGTACGCCGGGCCCGCGCCGCGCGTCGCGGTCGAGCTGCGCCGCGAGCAGCGGCGCGCCGTGTTGCGCGTGCGCGATTGGGGTCCGGGACTCGGGGGTGCCGATCCGCGGCGGGTTTTCGACGCCTTCGTGCGCGGCGGCGATGAGAACGTGCGCACGCAGCCGGGCGTCGGACTGGGCCTATTCCTCGTGTCCGAGCTCGCCCGCGCGCAGGGTGGCGAGGCGCGCGCTCTCACGCAGCTCGATGGCGGTGGCTTCGCTGTCGAAGTCGCGCTGCCCGTGGCGGAGAAGGAACAAGCGACGTGAGCTCCACGAAGCTGGTGGTGGTCGAAGACGAAGCGCACCTCGCCGAGGTGATCGCCGACAATCTGGAACTCGAAGGCTACGCCGTCGAGGTCGTGACCGACGGCCTGAGCGCGCTCGCCCGGCTGCGCCGCGAACCCCTGCCCGCGCTCGTGCTGCTCGACGTGATGTTGCCGGGGCTGGACGGGTTCACGATCTGCGAGACGCTGCGCAAGGAAGGGCGCAACGTTCCGATCCTGTTCCTGACCGCCCGCAGCGGACCCGACGAGCGCGTGCGCGGACTCGAGCTCGGTGGCGACGACTTCCTCGGCAAGCCGTTCAACCTGCGCGAGCTGATCCTGCGCGTGCGCGCGATCCTCAAGCGCTCGACGTGGTACGCCGGGCCTTCTCCCGCCGGAGATGTCCTCATGCTCGGCAGCGCGCGCGTGAACTTCAGGAGCTTCGTGGCGAGCGTCAACGGCCGCGACATCCAGCTCTCCGAGAAGGAGACGATGATCCTGCGCTGCCTCGCCGAGCGGCCCGGCGAAGTGATCGCGCGCACCGAGATCCTCGATCGCGTGTGGGGCTACGACGCGTTCCCCACCGAGCGCACGATCGACAACTTCATCGTCCGCCTGCGGCGGCTCCTCGAGCCCGATCCACAGTCGCCCCGCTACATCCACACGGTCCGTGGCACCGGATACCGACTCACACCATGAAGCCCCAAGATCGACTGTTGATGCGCGCGCTGCGGCGCGAGACGACCGAGCGCGCGCCCGTGTGGCTCATGCGCCAAGCGGGCCGCTACCTGCCGGAGTACCGCGCCGTGCGCAAGGAAGCCGGTGGATTCATGGAGATGATCCGTGAGCCGCGCTACGCCGCCGAAGTCACCATCCAACCGATCCGCCGCTTCGGCATGGACGCGGCCATCCTGTTCAGCGACATCCTCGTGCCGCTCGAAGCGATGGGCATGAAGCTCATCTTCGACGACCACGGACCGTCGCTGCCCGTGCCCGTGCGCGATCGCGCCGCCATCGACGGCCTGCGTGTCGTCGAGCCCGCGGCGACGATGCCGTTCGTCGGCGAGGCGCTGAAGCTCACGCGCGCTGGCCTGCCGGACGAAACCGCGTTGCTCGGCTTCTGCGGCGCGCCCTTCACGCTCGCGTCCTACGCCATCGAAGGCGGCACGTCGAAGCAGTTCAGCTACCTCCGCAAGCTGATGTACCTCGACTTCGCGACGTTCTCGATCCTGATGGACAAGCTCGCGGAGGAAGTGATCGCGCACCTGCGCTATCAGGTCGCGAGCGGCGCCGACGCGGTCGTGTTGTTCGACACGTGGGCCGGATCGCTGACGCGCGCCGACTACCAGCGCTACGCCGCGCCGTGGACCAAGCGCGTGGTCGACGGACTCGCGGGGGTCGCTCCCCGCGTGATCTTCGCCGGAGAATCCGGCCACTTCCTCGACGACCTGCTCGCCATGGGCGCCGAGGGCGTGGCTCTCGATCACCGCACGTCGCTCTCCGCCGCCTTCGACCGCGCCGCGGGTCGCTGCGCGCTGCAGGGCAACTTCGATCCGGCGGCGCTGTTCGCCTCGCCGCAGGAAGTGCAGCGCCGCACGCACGCGCTGCTCGATGAAGTGGCGGGTCGGCCCGGCCACGTGCTCAATCTCGGCCACGGAGTGTTCAAGGACACGGACCCCGAGAGCGTCGGCGCCTTCGTGCGCGCGGCCAAGGAGCGCGCGAGATGAACGTCGCGGAGCTGCGCGTCGACGAGGAACTCGTCCTGCGCATGTCGGGTGCGGGTCCGCGCTACACGTCGTACCCCACCGTGCCGGAGTGGCACGCGTTCGACGACGCCGACGCGCGCGCCGCGCTCGTGCGCGCCTCGACCAAGCCCGACGAGCCGCTGTGCGTCTACGTGCACCTGCCGTTCTGCGCGCGCATGTGCTTGTTCTGCGGCTGCACGGTCGAGATCACTCGCCGCCAAGGCAAGGTCGACAGCTACCTCGCCGCGATCGAGAAGGAAGTCGCGATGACCTGCGAGCTGCTCGGCTCGCGCCGCAGGGTCGCGCAGATCCACTGGGGCGGCGGCACGCCGACGCACCTCAAGCCCGACGAGCTGCGGCGCCTCCATGGCAGCCTCTCCCGTCACTTCGACGTGCAGCCGGGCGCGGAAGTCTCGATCGAGGTGCACCCCCACGTCACGACGTTCGAGCAGATCGACACGCTCGTCGACCTCGGCTTCAACCGCGTCTCGATGGGCGTGCAGGACCTCGACCCGCACGTGCAGGCGGTCATCCATCGCGACCAGACCACGGAGGAAACCGAGGCGCTCGTCGCGCACTGCCGCAAGCGCGGCATCGGCGGCGTGAACCTCGATCTGATGTACGGACTGCCGGAGCAGACCGAGGCCACCTTCGCGGCAACGCTTCGCACGATCGCGCGCATCGCGCCCGATCGCCTCGCGGTCTACGGCTACGCTCACGTGCCCTGGCTCAAGCGCCACCAGACCGCGCTCGAGCGCTACCGTCTGCCCACCGCTCCCGAACGCGCGCGGCTGTTCGTCGTCGCGATCGAGGAGCTCTCGAAGTCGGGCTTCGAGGTGATCGGCCTCGATCACTTCGCGCGCCGCGGCGACGCACTGTGGCGCGCGCTCAAAGACGGCACGCTGCACCGCAACTTCATGGGTTACACCACCCATCCCGCCGAGGAAATGCTCGCCTTCGGCATGAGCTCGATCGGCGATTTCGGCGGCGCGTTCGTGCAGAACGACCACGACACGCGCTCGTACGAGGCCGCGATCGAGTCCGGCCGGTTCTCGGCGCTGAAGGGCATGATCCGCAGCGCGGAGGACGACCTGCGCCGCGCCGCCATCCAGTCGCTGATGTGCGCGATGCGCCTCGATCTCGACGAGCTCGAGGCCCACAGCGGCCGCCGCGATCTCCAGACGCACTTCGCGCGCGAGTTCGAGGAGCTCAAGCCGCTCGCCGAGCAGGGTTTCTGCGAAATCCGCGCTCGGCGCATCGACGTGACGCCGCGCGGGCGACTGTTCCTGCGCCACCTCGCGATGGTGTTCGACGAGTACCTGCGCAAGAAGCGGGCCGACGGACCGCGCTTCAGCAAGACCATCTGAAGCGATGGCGATCGACGTCGACACCGTTGTCGTGGGAGCGGGGATCTCCGGGCTCGCCTACGCGCACGCACGGGGCCCCGCAGCGGAAATCGTGGTGCTCGAGTCGGCCGCGCGCGCGGGCGGGTTGGTGGAAACGCGGCGCACGGGCGAGCGCGGCGAATTCCGCTATGAGATGGGCCCCGAGTCGCTGCGCTTCGAGCTGAAGGGCGGCCTCACCGACATGCTCGGCGAACTCGCGCTTGCGGCGCACAGGCCGCCGGACACGGCGTCGCGGCGTTTTCTCGTGTGCCATCGCAAACTCGTCGATGCGCCGCGCTCTCCGCCTACGTTGCTCGCGTCGCCGCTGCTCACGTGGCGCGGCAAGCTGCGCCTGCTCGCGGAGCCACTGCGTGACCCGCGCCGCGGCAACGATGGCTCGATCGCCGACTTCGTGCGCCATCGCATCGGTCAGGAAGCGCTGGACGCGCTGCTCGATCCGCTCGTGAGCGGGCTGCACGCCGGCGATCCGGCGCAACTGTCGATGCGCGCGTGCTTTCCGCGGCTCGTCGAGAAGGTCGAGACGCATGGCGGCCTGTTTCGCGCGCTGTTCAAGACGCGCGGCGAGCCCGCGCCGAGCGTGATGAAGCCCGCAGGCGGCTGCCAAGCCATCACCGACGCCCTCGCGGCGCGGCTCGGCGACAAGCTGCGGCTGCGCGCCGCGGTCAGCGCACTCGCACGCGACGGCGAACATTGGCGCGTCACGAGCACCCTCGGCGAGTACCGCGCGCGGCGCGTCGTGCTCGCGGTCGCGTCCTCGACGGCTGCTCGCCTGCTGACGCCCTCCCTGCCCGAGCTCGGTCGCATCATCGGCACGATCTCGGCCGAGAACGTGGTCTCGCTGGTGCACGTGCGTCGGCGTGCCGATGTCGGACACTCGCTCGACGGCTTCGGCTATCTGGTCGCGTCGCGCGAGAAGCTGCGACATCTGGGCACGCTGTTCAGCTCGTCGATCGCGCCCGACGCGTGCCCGTCGTCGCACGTCGTGCTGCGCACGCTGCTCGGTGGCGCGCGCGCGCCAGAGCTCGTCGATGCTAGCGAGGCGGAGCTCGCCGACATCATCGAATGCGAAGTCGGCGGTCTGCTCTCGCTGCGCGGCGCGCCTCTTTTCGCATCGATCCAGCGCTGGCGCGCGACCCTGCCGCGCTTCGACCTGCAGCATCCCTCCCGCGTCGAAGCGATCGAGCGTGCGACGCCGCCGTCGCTCGGGCTCGTCGGCAACTGGCTGCGCGGCATCGGCGTGAACCACCTCGCCGCCTCCGCACGCGCGCTCGCCGCGCGCCACGCGAGCTGAACTGCAAGACGTCGCCGAGAAAAGCGACGATCCCCGCCCGTCGCGAGCGCGAGAGGCGGGGATCGCTCGGGCGGTTGCGCGACCTACTTGTCGGATTGCTGGCGCTGCAGGCGCTGGCGGTACTTCTCCGCGAGCTCGGTCTGGCGATTCGACAGGCTCTGCTGCACTCCGTCGATGAAGACGTAGTCCACTTGTGTGCGGGTGTCGAGGATGTCGCCATTGGTGACGACGACGTCGCCCTGCTTGCCGGGCGCGAGGCTGCCGAGTTCCTGCTCGAGGCCGAGGATGCGCGCGGCGTACAGCGTCACGCTGCGCAGCGCTTCTTCCTTGGGCAAACCGAACGAGGCCGCCATGGCCGCGTGGAAGCCCACGTTTCGGACGTTTTCATCGTCGCCCGAGCTGAGCGCGAACTGCACGCCCGCACGGTGGAGCACCGCGGGGTTCGCGTACACGGCGTCGTAGGGATCGAACTCGTTCGCAGGCAGTGCCAGCGTTCCGGCGATCACGATCGGGATCTTGGCCGCCGCGAGCTCGTCGGCGACCTTCCAACCTTCGCGCGCGCCGAAGATCACCGCTTCGAGCTTCTGCTCCGCGATCCACTTGAGCGCGTAGAGCAAGGTCTGCGCGCCGTCGGCATGGACCGCCACCGGCTTCTGGCCGAGCGCGAACGGCGCGAGCGCTTCCATGTGCGCGTCGTGGTCCGGTCGCGGCGAGCCCTTGGACACGGACTCGTCGATGAGCCGCGAGTACTCGCGCGCCGCGGCGAGCTGCTTGCCGAGCTCTTTCAGGACCTCTGGCTCCTTCTTCTCCTTCGCGGTGTTGCTGACGAAGGGAAACGCGAGGTGCAGCATGTCGCGGTCCACCATCAGCAACTCCTCCCACGTCTCTCCCGCGAGGCGAATCACGCACGACTGCCCCATCCACGGCCCGCCGCCCTGCGGCGAGCTCTGCGCGCGCGTCACGCCGTTGAAGCGCGTCACGCCGATGTGCACCGACTCCGCGTTGAGCGAAGCCGACGAGCGAATGTCGGGCTGGCTGCCGCCGATCTCCGAGGTGTCGATCGTCGCGGGCACCGAGCCGATCTCGAACAGACCCAGTCGCGTATCGAGCGCGATGAGGCCGGGCCAGACGTGCTGGCCCGTCGCGTCGACGACGCGCGCACCCGTCGGAACCGCGATGCCCGCACCCATCGCGACGATGCGGCCGCCCTGCATCACGAGTGTGCCGTTCTCGACCACGCCAGAGGTCACCGGATGCAGCGTTCCGCCGACGATGGCGATCGTCGGGCCGCCCTCCGCGCTCCACTCGACTCCCGCTTCCTTGCGGGGCTCGACGAGCTCGGTCACCGGCGCAGGCCGCGTGTCGAGCTCGAACGCGTCGCGGCGCGTGAACTCGAGCTCGCCGTCGACCATGGTCCACTCGACGCGCGAGTACGCGCTCAGCGGATCGCCCGTGTGCAGCGCGAGGTCCGCGTCCTTGCCGACCTCGATCGAGCCCGTGTGCTGTTCGAGCGCGAGCTGCTTGGCGACGTTGAGCGTGACGAGCTGCAGCGAGCGCACCGGGTCGAGCCCGCCGTAGCGCATCGACTTGCCCGCATCGCTGAAGAGGTGGCGCACGAGCTCGTCGGAGTCCGAGTTGATCGTCGTCACCGCGCCGGCCTCGACCATCATCGCCGGGCTGAACGGCACGGCGTCGTAGGCCTCGATCTTGTAGGCCCACCAGTCGCTGAAGCTCGACGGGCCCGCGCCGTGCTGCGCGATTTCGTGGGCGATCTTGTAGCCCTCGAGCACGTGCTGCAGCGTCTTGACGCGGAAACCATTCTGCTCGGCGACGCGCAGCAGCATCAGGATCTCGTCGGCGCGGTAGCAGTGGCTGTGCACGTCGACCTGCTTCTCGAGGATCCCGACGAGCACGTCGAGGCGCACGTCCCTGCGCGGCGGCGGCGGATCTTCGCCGCGCGCCTTCGCCGCCTCGAACGCCTTCCATTCCGCTTGGTACTCGCGCGCCCGCGTGAACGCGCGCACGAGCAGCGCCTCGACGCCCATGCGCGAGGCCGGGAAGCGACTCGAGTTGCCGCCGCCGTTGGAACGCTTCACGTTCTCGCCGAGCGCGAACTTGATGCCCTCCTTGGCGTCTCGATTTTCGAGCTCGCCGAAGCCGCGCCCGTAGCGCAGCTTGATGACCGCGTGCCGTCCGCCGATCGTATTCGCCGAGCCGTGCAGCAGCCGCGCGCCGGTGACGCCGCCCGCGAGCGCGCGCCAGATCGTCAGATCCTCCGCATCGACCGCGTCGCTGATGTCGCACTCGCCCGTGATCGAGTACGAGCCCTCGTTCACGCCGCGCGAGATCGCCATGTGCGAGTGGCAATCGATCACGCCCGGCGAGAGGTGCATGCCCTGGCCGTCGATCTCGAGCGTGCCCGCGGGCGCGTCGACCGCGCCAACCGCCGCGATCTTCCCGTCCTTGACGTACACGCTGCCCGCGAACGCGGCCGACACGGCCGTGTGAATCGTGACGTTGCGAATCACGCACGTGCCGCCGGTCTTGAACGCGGGCTTGCGCTGCGCGTCGGTTTCGAACGGATGGTCGCCCGCGGCCGCGAACGGCGCGAGCAGGAGCGCCGCGAGGGCGAGCTCGAGCATCGACTTACTTGTGACCACAGCAGGCCTCCTCATTCTCGTACGCCGCTTCGTCTTCCAGCCACTTCGGCTTGCGTTCCCCACTCACCTCGCTCGTGGTCTCACCCCACGGGCCGCGCGCGGTCGCGCTGCCGCGCAGAGTCCCGCCGTCGAGCTCGACCTTCCACTTCGTCGTGACCTCGGTGTCGCGCATCGTGTAGCTGCCTTCGAGCACGAGCGTCTTGCCGACCACCGTGCCCTTGACGTCGACCGTGCGCTCGCCGCGCTGGCCCGACGTGACGAGCGTGCCCGTCACCTCGCCCTCCGGCGTCATCTGGAGCGTCAGCGTCGCCTTCTGCGCGCCTTGGTCGCTCTTGGTTTCGCAATCCCACACGCCGCTCGCGTCGACGCCTTCGTCGGGTTTCCCCGCGAGCTTCTCCTCGGCCTTGAGCTCGTATTCGTGCGGGAAACCGTCGATGAAGAGCCACGCCACCTTCGCGTCCTTCTTCGTCGGAACGTCGGTCCACAGCGCGAGCGTCGCGTCGGCTCCCGCCTCGAGCGCGCCGAGGTGCCGCACCGCGCCGACGAGCTGCGCCGCGCGGCTCGTGAGCGCCGCGAGCGCGGCATCCTTGGGCAGGCCGTGCTCGACGAGCGTGCGCACCTTCTTCAGGAGCTCGCCGCCGTGGCCGCCGCCCGATCCAAAGGCGAAGGGGACTCCGGCCTCGTGCAGCCGCAGCGCGCAGTCGCGCCCCTCGACCCAGCGCGCGCGCTTGGCCTCGCGCACCGCGAGCGGTTCTTCGTACTCCCAGTGTTTCTTCTCGTCAGCCTGCTTCTCGTCCGGCTTTTTCTCGTCGGGCTTTTTCTCGTCGGGCTTCTTCTCATCCGGGCTGCTCTCGGGCTTCGACGCTTGCGGCTTCGCCTCCGCGATGGGCGCGCCCTCGGGCTTGCTCTGTGGCGGCTGCTCCTGCGCCTCGTCGGCGTCTTTCTTGCGCTGCTTGTCCTGCTTCTTTGGATCCTTCGGCTCGTCGCCCCACTGCAGCGTGAGCACGACCGGAATGTCGCGCGCCTTCAACTGTGCCGCGACCTTCCACGCCTCGCGCCCACCGACGATGCCGAGCTCGAAGCCGAGCTCGTCGGCCAGCTTGATCCAGCGCTGAATGTCCTGCGCGCTGTCGGCCTCGCACATCACGCGGCGCTCCTTGCGAACGAGCGAGCGCGCCGCCGCGAGCTCCGCGTCGTACGCGGGACGAGGACCGGGACGACCTTGCTCGAAGCGCTGCTCGAGCTCGGCGTGGTGCGCCGCATCGAGGAAGAACTGCCGCAGCTGCGCGTGGTAGCCGATCAGCGTCGACGGATAGCCCGGCCCCGCGGCGCGAAAGGCCGCGTGGGCGAACACATCCGCGCGCAGGATCGAGTCGCGCGCGGCGGCGTCGCGCGTCACGCACAGCGCGCTGGTCCCAGCGAGCAGTTGACCGGCGGGCGCCGCGAGCAACGCGCCGAAACCGGCCTCGCGCCACGGCGCGGACTTCTCCTTCGCGAGGTTGAACGCCTCGGCCGCGCGGAACGAGGGCTGGATGCCCTTGCGATTGGCGACGCGCATGTCGATGTACACCGCCGACGCCTCCGACGGCGGCGCGTCCTGCTGCGCAACCGGCGTCGGCGTCTCGAAGCCCGCCTGCGTGAACGCATCGACGAAGGCCGGGAGGGCGAGCATGCCGCGACCGTCGATCACGCGCGCGCCGGCGGGAAGCTCCGCCGCGACGTCGAGCACGCTCTCGATGCGGCCGTCGCGCAGCACGAGCGCGTGGCGCGGCGCGTCGCTCGCGTCGGCGAGGCGCACGTCGTGCAGGACGTGGAGCTGGGGCCGTGGTGCGGCGTTCTGAGCGGCCGCGGTCAGCGCGAACAGCGCGCTCGCCAGCGCGGCGGGCATCAGGTCGGCGGGGAGTCGGAGCATGCGCTCTCCTCTGGGGTAGGTCGTGGACGGACGCGGACGGGGCGCGGCATTGTGACGGAGGGGAGCCGTACTTGGACACTCCCGACGCTCACGGAGCGGCGGGCGCGGCGTTACCCTCTGCCGCGTGCAGGCACCGTCGAGCCCCGACCCCCACCGCTCGCGGCGCGCGATCCTCGCGCTGGTCGTCGTCACGGTGCTGTGGGGCTTCACCTTCGTGTGGATGAAGCAGGCGAGCGATGCCGGGCAGGCCGCATTCACCGGCGACGCGCACCTCGCCATCGTCGCGCTGTTCATGACCCTGCGCTTTGGCCTCGCCGCGGCGGTGCTCGGCGCCGTGCCGAGCGTGCGAGCGCGGCTCGACGCGCAGGCCTGGCGCGCAGGCCTGTGGATCGGGCTCGCGCTGCTCGTGGGATTCCTGCTGCAGATGGTCGGCCTGCAGGGCGTTTCGCCGGCGGTGAGCGCGTTCCTCACCAGCCTCTACGTGCTGTTCACGGCCCTGATCAGCGCCCTCCGCCGCCGCGCGCTGCCCCACCCGGCGCTGTTCCTCGGGGCGCTCCTCGCCACCGTGGGCGCGGCCTTCATCGGCGGCCCTCCGCACCTCAATTTCGACTTAGGCGAGTGGCTGACGGTCGCCTGCGCGTTCGTGTTCGCGGTGCACATCCTCGTCACCGACACGTGGACCAAGCGCTGCGATCCCATGGGCGCGACGCTGGCCTGCTTCGTCGTGGTCGCCGCGAGCTCGCTGGCGCTGCTGCCGATCGCCATCCACTTGAGCCCGAGCGTGTCCGCGAGCGGGCTCTGCCGCGTCGCCCAAGATCCCGCGTTCTGGGTCCCGATGGTGCTCTCGTCCCTGCTCGCGACCGTGCTCGCGCTCTCGCTGATGAACCTATTCCAGCGCGACCTCGACCCCGTCCGCGCCGCGATCGTGTACGCGATCGAGCCGGTCTGGGCGGCGCTCGCCGGTCTGTGGATGGGCTTCGACGAGCCGTCGGATTGGCTCTACTTCGGCGGCGGAGCGCTGCTCGCCGGCAACTTGATCGCCGAACTCGGCCCCCAACTGCTGCGTCGATGCAAGGCCCACCCGCCCCCCTCGACCGGAGCCTAGGGCGGGCCTGCTGAAGTCAGGAACGGCGCCTGCGCCCCACAAACCTCCCGCGCACGTTCGATTCTTCCCCGCCCGCGCACGAGCCGTTATGCTCGGCCCTTCCCGACGCGGACCCCCCATGAGCGACACGATCACCGAAGCCGTCTATGCCCAGCTCCGTCAGGTTTTCGACCCGGAGATCCCGGTCAACATCGTCGACCTCGGCCTGATCTACGACGTCAAGGTCGACGGCCCCAAGTGCACGGTCACGATGACGCTGACCTCCCAGTCCTGCCCGGAGGCCAAGACCATCCCCGACTTCGTCAGGCGCCGCTGCAACGGCGTGCAGGGCATTGCCGAGACCGAGGTCGCGGTGGTCTGGGAGCCGCTCTGGACGCCTCAGCGCATCTCGGCGGAAGGCCGTAAGATGCTGGGCATTGACGAGGAATTTGAGACGTAGAAGCTGGAAAGCGCCGGAGGGCGGAGTCGAGCGCATCCCTGCTCTCTGGTGACTGCGAGGGGCAAGGCCCACTGGCCCGCCAGCCCCGCGGGAGGCATCCCTTCTGGCCCCTCCGGCTTCGAAGTCTACCCCCGCGGTCGGCCCGCGGAGCCCTCGAGCATCGATTTGCGCTCCCACGGGCTGCACTTCGCAGGACTGCGAGTGGAGCGGCGGCTCGCGGTGCGACCATGCTCCAAGACATGCTGACGCGCACCCACCTCGCCCTGTTGCTCGCCCTCGCGCCGTCGCTCGGCTGCGCCGCTGGATCGCGCATGATCCGGCTCTCGCCGTGGGGTGAAGGCGAGCCATCTTCCGAGCGCAAGAACCTGTGGCCGCTGTACTACTCGGACGGAGACCGGCGCGCGCTGCTGTGGCCGCTGGCCGACTGGGATGAGCAGGGCTTCGCGGTGCGCCCGCTCGTCGCCAAGGACGAGCACGAGCTCGACCTCGTGTGGCCGCTCGCGCACGTCGATCTCGACGACGGCAGCTTCTGAGCGCTCACGGCCTACCGCGACACGCGCTCCGGCAGCTTCGGCCTCGCGCCGCTCTTCGGCTGGGGCGAGCTGCGCTTCGTCGGCCCCGTGTGGTGGCTGGGATCGAGCACGGGCCACGGGCTCTTCCCGCTGTACTGGCGGATTCCCGAGCACGACGTCACGGTCGTCGCACCCCTGTACTGGGACTTCGGCGACAGCCGCGCCATCGCTCCGCTGTGGTGGCACAGCCGCACGAGCGACTCACAGGTCCTGTTCCCGCTGTGGTGGAAGTTCACGAGCGCGGACGGCGCGCGCTCCACGCGCACGCTGTTTCCGCTGTGGCAACGCCGCGACGCGGGTGTCGAGCACCACGTCGTCACGCCGCTCGGCGGGCGCGGCTGGAGCGACGACGGCTCGAGCGAGTTCACCAACGTGCTCGGCCCGCTCTATCACTCCAGCCGCAAGGGCGAGGCCCACAGCTACACGGCGTTCGCATGGCCGCTCTTCGCATCGGAGCGCGAGGGCACGCGCGAGTCGATGCGGCTCGCGCCCCTGTGGGCGCGAGAGAGCGATCCGGAGCACGAACTCGAGCAGACCGAAGTGCTGCTCGGGCTCGGTCGCGTGCGCGACGACGAGCTCGGTTCGTCGTGGCGCGCGGTGCCGTTCGTGGCGCATGCAACGCATCCGTCGCACTCAGGCTTGCTCGATCTGTTGACGCTGTGGAACCAGACGGACACGCCGCGCGAGCGTTCGATCCGTGTCGGCGCGAGCCTGCTCTTGATGCTCGATCGATCCGATCCCGATGCACACGGCGAATTTCGTTCGTGGAGCGCGCGCGTCGGGTGGCTGCTGCAAGCCAGCCACGAGAGCGCGCCCGTCGTGAGCGACGCGCTCGAGAACTGGCGCGCGGAACACGCCCCGGCTGCGCACTTCGAGCGCACCGGTGGCGGCCTGCTGTTCGATTGGTTCCTGTGGCGCTCCACCGTGCTCGCGCAGGACGGCCGCGCGACCCGCCCCGTCGCGCACCACCGGCGCATTCCGTTGCTGTGGGAATCGACTCGCACGCCGTCGGGGGCGGAGTGGGACACCCTGCTGTGGTTCCTGCACTCGACGCACAGCGACGAGGAGCGCCGCTTCGTCGCGGGCTGGGGCCTGTACCGCAGCGTCGAGCGGGGCGCACGCACGACGCGCGACATCTTCCCGTTCGTCACCTGGGACGAGAGCCCCGACGAGAGCCGCTTCTCCTTCCTCGGACGCGTGCTCGATCTGCGACGCCGCGGCGAGCGACGCAGCGGCCACGTGCTCTTCGTGCCCTTCGGCGACGACTAGCCCGCAGCTCTCACCAGCAGGCCCCCAGGCGGCCGTCGGTTCTGTCATGAGGCGCAGCTATCTCACGGCTTGCGTCCGACAACGGCACCAACGGCCGACATGACGAAGTGTCGCGAGCGCGCGCAGCCCTACGCCGACGCCCGCGGAGTCACGCAGCGATAGAGTTCGCAGTTCGAAGCCGCGTGAGCTCTGACGCGCCAGCTCGCTCGGACCTTTGGCGACGTCGGAGCTCCTCGATACACTCGCAGCTCGATGTCGAGTGCTCGGCATCGGTCGATCTCCTGCGGGTATTGTGACGCACACAGAAGAACAAGCCGGGCTCCGCGGGGCGTTCCCGCGGCGGGGTCGGCCGTCAAGCCGACTCCTCAATTACACCACAAAGTGAGACGCTATCCGGCGGTATGAGGCCGCCTGAGTTCGAGCGAAGCGGGTCGAGCGCGAGGGCTGAGCGCGACAGAAACTCCCAGGCGTGCACATGCGGTAGGACAAGCAGGTTCATCTATTGACGCTTCGCGACACGTCACGCGACTCTACTGAACTAGCGCTGCACTGACCGCGTTTCGCCACGCTTCGGCGGAGCTCAAAAACTGCGCCCATGTCGCGTCAAGAGCTTGATCTTCGCCTTCATGTACTTGGAGCGAAACTGCCCAGCCGGAGGAGGCGAAGGACTTGCTCAGAAGAAACGGCCTCGTCCCAGATTCCGGCAGGTGCGATCGCGGGATCTTGAACGGCGCTCGGAGCAAATCCTCACTCTGCAGGCGCTGCTGCGCGATAGTCGCCAAATGCGATCGGTAGACGATGTAATCCGCCTTGCACACTTCTCGGAGCCGATCGTGCGCGGCAACTATCTTTCGCAAGTCCTCATCCGTTAGGCCACGTGCAAGCGCATCCCGGCACAATTCCGGGAACAGGGCTCCGACGTCGCTACCAACGCCGAAGAAATTCTGAAGCCTGAAATCAGCATCCTCGGGGTCCACGAATTCACTCTCGATCCGACGTGATAGCAACTCACGAGCTTCTTCCCATGGCCTGAGCGCCTCTTGCCCAAGGAGGCGGTCAAGTCGGTACCCCTCGGCCTCGAGTTCCGTGCGCACCTCAGGCCAACGCGCGCCCCAGTGCTTCTCGAGCCACTCGAGCCTCGTTGTAGGAATCGCCTCCGGAGCCTCTGGCGACGCTTCCGTGGGCGACATGAGTTCGTTCCGGGCGGCTTGCTGCCCAGATTCTTCGGGGGGGAGAACCGGACTCGGCGCCTGCGCCGCCTGCCCAGATCGATCACCGCCGGTGTTCATTCGCAGCGCAACTCCCCCCCCGACGGCTAGGCAAAGACCTAGCGCGAGCACCAACGCCTTCATCTTGGCGGAGGGAGTCACGGTAGACACTTGGAGCACGCGGCGTGGACCGTAGTGCCAAGGGTCACCGTCCCATGAAGCGGAACCGTCCCGGTGGCCGTCACTTTGACTTCCCCATAGGTGTTGCAATCCAAAGTCAAGAGCAACAGCTAGGAACCCGCGCTAACCTGCTTGGTTTCGCAATCCCAAGGCCACGGGCTAGGGGTAGTGCCCCCGCGGGCAACGCGTTCACACACTTCGTAAGTGAACGAATTGGCGCCCGCCAACTCCACCAGCCACGCGTTGCGACAGCGACGTGCCTGAACGCATCCTTCATCGTCATCAACACATGTTCCGTTCCTAGAGCCGCCAGTCCACGTGCCGCCGACATACGTCGCAGGGATCTTTTCGATCTCAAGCGTTGCGGTGGCCTCGGTATCCGAACCCTCGGTCGAGGTCTGAATGCAGCCTTCGCAGTTCTGGAGCGGCACCGCAGAGCGCAGCGCCAAAGGGAGTGCGGAGATCAGTGTCAGTCCGAAGAGAATGTGCTTCATGGAAGTCAGTGAGCGGTTCTGTTCGTTGAATTGGTTGAGACGGGCGGTTCTAGGGTTGCACGACCGGAATAAAGCGAAGCCCTACGTCCCTCGCGGGGCGTCGAGGGCGGGCCTCGGAGCATTCGTCTCGCACATCCGGCAATGCCAAGCGAGAGGACGCGAGCGGGGGCCTTGCTCCGGAAGTGGGGAAGGGTCGGTACAAGCGGTGCGTGCCGTTGCGATCAGCACGACTTCGACGCTAGCGCGCGTCCCAAGGTTGGTCAACCATCGCAAGTGCCTACTGAAAAGAACTCCGTTGGATAGCGTCTCACCCTGTGGTGTACGTGCTGAGCCAGCTTGACGGCGGGCGCCGCGCCGCGGATGCGCCCCGCGGAGCCCGGCTTGTGCTTCTGTGTGCATCACAAGACCCACAAGGAAATCGACCGATGCCGAGCGGGATGGTGCCGCATGGAGCTACCGCGCAGGTCTCACCGGCAGGCTCTCAGTCGGCCGTCGGTTCTGTCATGAGGCGCAGCTATCTCACGGCTTGCGTCCGACAACGGCACCAACGGCCGACATGACGAAGTGTCGCGAGCGCGCGGGGGAATTCGAGGGTGTCGCGGGTCGTCCCGTCATGGCGCGTTTCGGCGTCGGTCGGATCAGCTCGGATGGTGGTGCGCTTGTGCTCGCGGAGACGGAGCGCAGGACGGGGATTCGGGCGCGATTTGCAGCCTGTTTCGCGGACCACCGTGACCGGCGCGGCGTCGAGCATTCGGTCGCTGACCTCGCGCGCCGGCGCGTGCTCGGCTTGGGCCTCGGCGACGAGGACCGAAGCGACCACGGTCTGGTCGTCATCGACGAACCGGGCTATCCGCCGATCAGCGAACACGCTGCCGATCTGCTTTTTCGCTCGCTCGGCCGGCGCCACGAGCGCGTGAGCGTGATCGTCAACCGCAACATGCGCTTCGCCGAGTGGGGCAAGCTCTTCCCAACCGAGCGTCTGCTCGTCGCACTGCACGACCGCATCGGGCATCGCGCGCACATCCTCGAGATGAACGGGGAGAGCTTCCGCCCAAGGGACGCCAAGCAGCGCAAGTCCGCGAGTCGAGCGGAGCTCCGCTCCGGCCAGCGGGGCTCCGTCCTCGGCGCCCCCGACCTGCCCGACGTCCCGAACAGGGGGTCCCTTTTCAGCGTGCCGCAAGGGTCCGCTTTCTGCTCGCCGTTGGCGGATGCGGCCTAGCCGTTGCGGCTAGGCGCCGCGCTGGCAGGCTAGGAGCCGGTCGCGATCGTCGCGGGCAAGTCGGGCGCGAGCGGTGCGAGGTCCTCGAGCCGTGGCTCCTCGTACTGCGTGCTTCGCGCGCCGCGGAAGATGCCGGTGACCTGCAGGCGCGCCCAGCGATGGGCTTCGCGCTCGCACGCCTCTCGCATCGCGGGCTCGAGATCGGTCGCGTCGCGCGCGGCGCGCCGGAAGGCCTCGATCGTCTGGCCGATGCGCACGTACACATCGTTCAGGTCCGCGAGAGGCACGTGATCGGTCAGGCGGCGACGAACGGCGTGCGTGAGCGCGACGCGCGTGTAGAACTCGGAGAAGTTGACGTCGTGCGAGTGCTCGACCGCTGCTTCGTGCGCGAACACCAGCCGGTAGCCGGAGAGCAGCACGCGCCGAGCCCACTCGACGTCCTCGCCGAACATGCTCTGGCGGAACGCCACGCGCTCGATCACACTGCGGCGAACCGCGCTCGACACGTTGTCGAACACGAGACGCTCGACGCGCTCGGCGGGCGCGAGCGCGGCCCACTCCGCGATGGTGATCGGCTGCAGCACGACGCGGCGCATCGCCGCCGCCATGTGCGCGACCAAGTTGATGCGCTGAAACGGATGGCAGCAGCTCTGAGGCAGTTGGCGCGCCCACGTTCCGGCGACGAACGGGTCGTCGAACGGAGCGAGCAGGTTCTCCAGCCAGTTCTCGTCCGCGGGCAGCGCGTCCTGCGAGAGCAGCGCCACCAGCTCCGTGTCGCACGCGAGCACGCCGCGATTGCGCGTGAGCCCGTGGTCGTACGCGCGCTGCTCGATCACTTCGAATTGGACGTCAAAGCGCGCGAGCAGCTCGCGCGTGCCGTCCTTCGAGCTCGAGTCGATCGCGCGCAGTCGCACCTCGCGCGCAGTCTTCTGTCCTCGCACCGCCGCGAGCACGCGCCCTAGCCGCTCGCCCCCATCGAGCGTCGGCAGAAACACGGTCACGGGCGCGGGGGCGTGCATGGAGAGCGGAGATCGGCCGGAGGATAGCAACGGCTTGCGACGCTCCGCCGCGCCGAGCCCAAGTCCGGCACGCCGAGCCCGTTGCTGCCCGCCAGTTCGCTCGGCGGCGGCCGCCTCGCTGGGTGAGGCAGCACCAGTGGGCCAACTCCAGTGGGCCAACTCCAGTTGTCCGGCACCGGTGGCGGGCACCGGCAGCGAGCGCCGTGCACGCGCGCTTCAGCAAGGCTACGGAGCGCGATGACCGAGCAAGTCGTGCAGCGCGCCCACCAAGGTCTCGTCCGTGAACGGCTTTTGGAGCGTGGGCTGGCTCGGCGTGATTCGCCCCTGCTGGAGGAGCAACTCGCGCGAGTACGCGCTCATGAAGAGCACGCGGAGGTCGGGGTGCTCGGCGAGCACTTCGCGCGCGAGCTCCGAGCCACTCGGGCCGGGCAGGATCATGTCGGTCAGCATCAGGTCGATGTCGCCGGAGCGAGCGAAGTGAGCGCGCGCCTCCGTCGCATCCGCGGCGATCAGCACGTCGAAGTCGTGCAGGGTGAGCGTGTGGCGAAGCGTCACCCGAATCAGGCGCTCATCCTCGACGACGAGAATGCGCGTCTTGCGCGGGTTCGACGGCGCGGCGGGTTCGACGGGGGCGTGCACGGGCAACAACACGCGCATGGTCGTGCCCCGCCCGAGCTCGCTGTCGACTTCAACTCGACCGCGCAGCCGTTGCACGATGCCGTGAACGATGTACAGCCCAAGTCCGGTCCCGCCGTTCTTGGTCGTGAAGAACGGCTCGAAGACGCGGGCGCGGGTCTGGGCGTCCATGCCCCGACCGCTGTCGCGCACGCTGATCTCGACGTGCTCTCCGAGCTTCCTCGGGAACTGCGGCGGGCGAGCGCCCGGCGGATCCTGCACGCAGCGCGCCCCGAGTTGCAGGACGCCGCCGTCCGACATCGCCTCCGCGGCGTTGAGCGAGAGGTTCACGAGCACCTGCTGGAGCTCGTCGGGATCCGCGAGCACCACCGCTCGCGGCGCCTCGACGGCCAGTTCGAGCCGCACGTTCTCGCCCAGCATCACCTGCAGGGCGTCGCGCGCGGACTCGAGCACTTCGCCGACGCGCAGCGCTCGTGGATGAACCTCGTCGACGCGACCGAGTGCGGCCAGCCTGCGCGTGAGGTCCGCGCCGCGATCGGAGGCCGCGGCGATCTCCGCCAAATACGGCAGGGCCGGGTGCCCTTCGCCGAGCGAGCGCGCGGCGAGGCGGCTGGCCGTGAGAATGCCCATCAGCAGGTTGTTGAAGTGGTGCGAGACGCCCGCGGCCAGATTGGAGACGAGCTCCATCTTCTGCGCACGGCGCAGGTGCTCGCCAAACGGCGCGAGGACGTCGTGCTCGGAGTCCATCGGCTCCGCGCCATTGGGGGAGCAGCTGGGGCAGTTCCGAGCGGTGCGAGGGTCGATGGGCGGAAGATCGAGCGTCACGATGGGTGCACGAAAGATCCCATCGTGAATCGAGCCGCGCGGCGCGGATATCCGCCCAATGCACCAACCGGGCGGTCCCAAGTGCGTAGTTCGATCTACGCCGCGCCGCCGCGCGAGCGTAGGTTTTCAGGACGGAAACCCGTCACTGCACGACGTTCATGGGCCCCGGCGGCGTCGGTGGAGGAGCGTTGGGGTTCTTCTTGAGCTCTTCCTTCCAGGCCAGCATGCGCGCCCTTGCCGCCGCGGTTTCCGCGTCCGCGATCTTGCCGGCACGCTGCAGGAAAATGGACAGGCTCGTGAAGACGAACGGGTCCTGTGGGGTGAGCTCGATCACGCGGTTCACCGTTGCGATCGCCTCATCCTGTCGGCCGAGCTTCGACTGAGCGGTCGCCAGCGCGTGCAGCACCTCGGCCCAGTCCGGATTCGGCTCGAGCGCGAGCCGGTACTCCGCGATCGCCTCCTCGAACTTCTGCTGCCCAAAGAGCTTCAGCCCTGCCATGTAGTGTGTCTTGGGGTCGGCCATTGGCGCGGAGGATAGCAGCATACGCCGCGAAAGCCCGCGCCACCATCGAGCGATCCCGGCGTAGAGCGAAGCTAACTTCGACCCACCCGATGGCGCCCGATCGTTCGCTCCTGCGCACCACGCTCATCTCCGCCCTCGGCGGAGTGTTCGAGTTCTACGACTTCGTGATCTTCGCGGTCTTTGCGCCGCAAATCGGCGCAGCGTTCTTTCCGCCCGAGGCCGGAGAAGCCGCGCAGACGCTCGAAGCGTTCCTCGTCTTCGCCGTCGGCTACCTCGCGCGCCCCGTCGGCGGTCTGCTGTGGGCGCACGTCGCCGATCGCCGCGGGCGAGCCTACGTATTTTCGCACACGGTGCTCGGCATGGCCGGGGCGACGCTCGCGATCGCGCTGCTGCCGGGCTACGCCACGCTCGGCGCCGCCGCTCCCGTGCTGCTCGTGCTGCTGCGCCTGCTGCAAGGCATGACGCTCGGAGGTGAATTGCCCGCGTCGCTGTGTTGGCTCGCGGAGCACGCGGGCGAGCGGCGCAGCGGCGTTGCGACGGCGACCCTGATGGCGGGCGTGAACTCCGGCATGCTGCTCGGCCAGCTCGTCGCCGCCGCCATCACGCTCGCGCTCGGCGAGGCCGCCGCCTTCGCTTGGGGTTGGCGTTTGGCCTTCGTGCTCGGAAGCAGCGTCGGAGCGACGGCCTGGTTCGTGCGCCGACAGGTCGGAGAGACCGCCGAGTTCGAGCGCCTGCGAGTGCGCGGCGTCGAGCGTGTCCCGCTGCGAACCCTGCTGCGCACCGAACCCGCGAACGCGCTGCGAGCCGCGGCCCTGTGCGCGGTGCATGCGTGGGTCGTCGCGACGCTCTATCTCGCCCTGCCGACCTTCCTGCACAGGCATGGCGGCATCACGCTCGCAGCCGCGGAACGCATCGCGCTCCTGTGTGCGGCGCTCGGATCCGTGCTGTTCCCGTGTGCCGGTTGGATCGCCGATCGAGTGGGCGCGGCGCGCGTCTGTCGCATCCTGCTCGCGCTGCTCGCCCTCGCCGCCGTGCCCCTGTACCTGTGGTTCCCGACCCACGGCGCGCTCACGCTCGCGCTGCTCGGTGGAATCGGCGGGCTGTTCATCGGCGCCTACCTCGCGCTGCTGCCGCGCCTGTTCTCGCCCGAGGTGCGCGCCAGCGGCCTCGCGCTCGGCTACGACGGCGCGTTCGCGCTGATCGGCGGACTCGGGCCCTTCGCGATGTTCTGGTTGGCCGAGCGCTACGGTCCGGTCTCGGTCGGGATCGCACTCGCGAGCATCGCCACCCTCGCCCTGCTCGCGCTGGCGCGCGCCCGCGTGGAGTGAACCACCGCGCGCATGCCACAATGCGCCGATGAACGCGAGCAACTGGCCGTATCCGATCGGGACAGGGGGAACTGCGTGGGGCGCGACCGAAACAGCGCGCTGGCGAAAGTCGGTGAGCAAACGCCGCGACTACGGCGACGTGGTGGCGGAGATCCGCGGACTCGAGCGGAGCTTCGAGCTCCGGCGCTACGGCTCGCTCGACTGCGGAACCGACGGCGAGTTTCCGCTCTTCGCGCTCCAGAGCCGAAGCTGGAACGACGCGCTGCCGATCGCGCTCGTCACCGGCGGAGTCCACGGCTATGAAACCAGCGGGGTTCACGGCGCGCTGCTGTTTGCCCGGCGCGATGCCGCGGCCTTCCAAGGGCGCGTGAACGTGCTCATCGCCCCGTGTGTGAGCCCTTGGGCCTACGAGCGCATCCAGCGTTGGAATGCGGACGCCATCGATCCCAACCGCTCCTTCGGACCCCACGGCCGCGCGCGCGAGTCGCGCCTGCTCGTCGACTTCATCGCGCCGTTCCGCGGGCGCTTCCTCGCGCACCTCGACCTGCACGAGACGACCGACACCGACGAGAGCGAGTTCCGTCCCGCGCTCGCGGCTCGCGACGGCAAGCCCTTCGAGCCGGGCGTGATTCCCGACGGCTTCTACGTGGTCGACGACAGCGCCAACCAACAACCCCTCTTCCAGCGCGCGATCATCGACGCCGTCGCGAAGGTGACGCACATCGCCGAGCCCGACGCCCAAGGCCAGATCATCGGCGAACCGCTCCAAGACCGCGGCGTGATCCACTACGACGTGCGGCCGCTCGGCCTGTGCGCGAGCCTCACCGGCGCGCGCTTCACGACCACGACCGAGGTCTATCCCGACAGCCCGCGCGCCACGCCCGAGCAGTGCAACGAAGCGCAAGCCGCGGCCGTTCGCGCGGGACTCGAGTTCGCGCTGCGCGCGTAGCGTTCTCGACGCCATTCCCCGCGCTCGTCCCCGCGCTCGTCCCCGCGCTCGTCCCCGCGGACATCCCCGCGCGACATCACGCCAGCCAGTCGCGCACGACGCGGCCGTGGACATCGGTGAGCCGCATGTCGCGGCCACCGAAGCGCAAGGTCAGGCGCCGATGGTCCCAGCCCATCAGGTGCAGCATGGTCGCGTGGAGGTCGTGCAGCTCGCACTTCCCGTCGACGACCTTGTAGCCGAACTCGTCCGTTGCGCCGTGCACGTGCCCGCCCTTCACGCCACCGCCGGCGAGCCACACGCTGAAGCCGTGCGGGTTGTGGTCGCGCCCGTTGGAGCCCTGGGCGAAGGGCGTGCGCCCGAACTCGCCGGCGAAGACCACCAGCGTCGTGTCGAGCAGGCCGCGGCCGTGCAGGTCTTCGAGCAACGCCGCGATCGGGCGGTCGACCGCGCGCGCGTTGTCGCGATGCCCGACCTCCAGATCGGAGTGCTGATCCCAGCGATCGTGTCCGACCGGCACCATCGTGAGCTCGATGAACGGCACGCCGCGCTCGACGAGTCGCCGCGCGAGCAGGCATTGGCGCGCATACGTGCGCGTGGGCTCGTACTCGTCTTCGCAGCCATAGGCCCGCCGCACGGCCTGTGGCTCGTCGTCGAGCCGCACGAGCTCCGGCACGGCAGCCTGCATGCGGAAGGCCTGTTCCGCGTTGTCGATCGCCGCCGCCACGGCGGCATCGGATGCCGAGCGCTCGAGCAGCGCTCGGTCGTGCGCGCGCGCGAGCTCGAGCATGCGACGCTGCCGTTCCACGGCGACGATCGGCTCGACGAACGAGACGCCCGAGCCGCGCGGTTTGAGGAGCGTGGCCTGATTGCGCGCCGGGAGAAAGCCCGCGCCAAAGCACTCGAGTCCGCCGGGCGGGATGAGGCCGCCGTCGATCGCGACGAAACCCGGCAAGTTGCTCGACACGTCGCCGAGCCCGTGGCGCACCCAAGCGCCCATGCTCGGCCTTCCAGCGAGGCCGACGCCCGTGTGAAGGAAGTAATTGGCGTTGGTGTGCTCGTTGAATGGGCTCGTCATCGAGCGCACGACGCACAGTCGATCCGCGTGCGTCGCCAAATGCGGAAACAGCGCGCTGATCTCGAGCCCGCTGCTCCCGTGGCGCGCGAACTCCCACGGCGACGCGAGCGTCGTGCCGTTGTTGTTGAACTGCGTCGCCTCCATGCGCGAGGGAAACGGCTGTCCGTTCCAGCGCCGCAGCTCGGGCTTGGGGTCGAACGTGTCCATCTGGCCGGGACCGCCGTCCATGTACAGAAAGATGCACGAGCGCGCCTTGGGGGCGTGGTGGCGTCCGTCAGAGCGCGCGGCGGACTCTTCGCGCGAGGAGCGCGCGTGCGCGAGCGCGGAAAACGCTGCCGCGCCGAAGCCGCAAGCCGCGAGCTGCAAGAGCTGGCGTCGATCCGTGCAGGGCTCGGGATTCATGGCAGGTAGATCGTCTCCTGCGCGAGGAACAGCGCGTGGGCCCAGTCGTGCCATGTTTCGGCGTCCGGGCTCTGGCCCAGAAACTCGCTGGCGAGCGCGAGCTCCGCGGCCGTCGCTGGTCGCGACCAAAGTCGCCGCATCGCCTGCGCTGCGCGCGCCTGCACGGCTCCATCCAACCGTGCGATCCACGCCGCGAAGTCGCCCGCCAGCTCGCGCACGAACGGATCGTTCATCAGCGCCAGCCGCTGCGCTGGGACATTCGACACGCTGCGCGCGCCGCGCGGCGAGCTCGGCGTCGGCAGGTCGAACGCGCTGAGCAATGGATCGGGGAAATTGCGGCGCACTTCGAGGTACAGGCTCCGCACGAGCGCGCCATCTTGCGGACCGCTCGACTCGGGCCGACCGCGGCCTTGCATGAAGTCGGTCAGGCGCGCGGCGACGCTCGGGCCGCCGTCGCGCTCGACGAGCCGACCCGCGGCCGCCAACAGGGAATCGCGCACGGATTCCGCCGAGAGCCGACGCACGGGCCGACGCGAGAGCCGCGCCCCCAGCGGGTCGAGTTCCGCCGCCTGCGCGCTCGCAGGGGCGTTGCGCTGCGCGAACGTGCGCGAGAGCACGAGTTCCTTCGCGAGCAGCTTGAACGAGCGATGCTCCCGCAGTCGACATGCGAGCCAATCGAGCAGTTGCGGATGCGTCGGCGGCGAGCCGAGCACGCCGAAGTCGTCGGGCGTGGCGACCAGCCCCGCGCCCATCACGTGCTGCCACACTCGATTGGCAGCCACGCGCCAAGTGAGCGGATGGGCCGGATCGACGAGCTCCTGCGCGAGTTCCAAACGCCGCGACGCTGACACAGCCTGGGCCTCGACGGCCGCGCGCCCAGCGTACTCGCGCCGCAACTTGCCCAATTCCTGCGGCTCGCCGCGCGGCACGCGCTCGAGCGCCGCGGCGGGCCGCCCGCGCGCGTACAGCGGCGCGTCCCGCCCACTCCCATCCTCGCAGGCGAGGACGACGGGCTGCGGCGGGAAGGTGCTCGCGAGCTCGGTCAGGCGCGCGAGGGCGGCTCGCGTCGAGTCCTCGGCGGGCTCCGCGCGCGCCACCTCGTTCACACTCGCCGCGCCCTTCCACGCCTCGTCGAGCGACCCGCTCGCGACCCACGCGAGCTCCGCGAAACCGTCGCCGGGGTCGACGACCTCCAGCCAACACTCCTCCCCGACGTAGCGCGAGACGTCGATGTGACGCGTGCGCCACTCGAGGGCGTGATCGAGCTCCTGCTTGTGCGACTCGAAGAGCAGCTCGATCTCCTCGCGCATGAAATAGCCGTCGACATGGGCGCGGATGTACGCCCCCGCGCCGCGCACGCGCAGCCACAGGTCGCCGCTCTCGATCGTGAACGTCGGCGAGCGCAGCGCGCCGCGAGCGCGCGTCAACAGGGCGCGCGAACTCGCCGCCGACACTTCCACGCGCGTGACACCGGCGCCGTCGACGGCGAGCAGCTCGCCCGCGGCAATGGGGCGCGCTCCAAACGCTCCTCCACTCGCGCGCCAGCCTTCGAAGCCCTCGCCATCGAAGCGCCAGAGCGCGTTCGGCGGAGCGCCGCTCGCACTCGCGCGCATTTCCTCGCTCGGCCCGAGCGCGGCACGGAGCCCCTCGCGCACAGTTCCGGCCTCGGCGAGCGCCGCCGCCGCCAGAGCGTAGGCGTCCTGCCATGCGTACACGCGCCGCGTCGAGCGCGCGACGCCGAACAGCGCCGTGTAGTCGCGCTGCGAGACGTCGTCGAACTTGTGATCGTGGCAGCGCGCGCAGGACACCGTGGTCCCGAGGAACGCCTTGCCGAGCACGTCGATCTGGTTGTCGATGCGCTCCGCCTCGTCGAGCCGCGCGTCGACCGGCGCGTGCGAAGCCTGCATCAACCACCACCAGCCCGTCGCGACCTGCGCTTCGTCGCAGCCCGTGGCCGGATCGATGCGCGGCGCGAGCAAGTCGCCCGCCACCTGCTCCATCACGAAGCGCTCGTAGGGCAAGTCCTCTCGCAGAGCGCGCACCACCCAGTCGCGCCAGCGCCACGCCTCGCGGATCGCGTAGTCGAACTCGTGGCCGCGCGTCTCCGCGTAGCGCATCACGTCGAGCCAATGGCGGGCCCAGTGTTCGGCATACGCTCGATCCGCGAGCATCTCGTCGACGGTTCGCTCGCGCGTCTGTGCGTCATCGCGCTCGAGAATGCGAGCGAGCCACTCTTCGCGCGGCGGCAGCCCGCGCAGCGCGAAGCTCGCGCGCCGCAGCCAAGTCACGCCCTCGCAGTCGCCCGCCGGTTCGATCCCCTCGCTCGCCAGCGAAGCCTCGACGAAGCGGTCGCTCGCGCGCCACGCCCAGCCCACGGACGGCGGCAACGCGACTTCCTCGAGTTTCGTCCACGACCAGTGACGCTCGTAGACGGCTCCCGCCGCGATCCAGCGCCGCAGCACGTCGATCTCGCCCGCCGAGAGCGGCTCGTGCCCCTTCGAGGGCGGCATGCGCTCCTGCGGATCGTCGCTCAGCACGCGCTGCATGAGCGCGCTGCGCTCGGGATCGCCGGGCGCCACGGCCGGGTCGAGCCCCTCCTCCGCGCGCAGCGCATCCTCGCGCCGGTCGAGTCGCAGCCCCGCCTTGCGAGACTCCGGATCGGGCCCATGGCACACGAAGCAGCGCGCCGCGAGGATCGGCGCCACCTCGCGCGACCACGAAGGCGCCGCGCGCTCCTGCGCCGCCGCGCGGGAAGCACCGACGCATAGCGCCAGCCCCGCTGCCGCCGCCGCGATTCGAGCGCCGCACATTCGCTCTGAGCGTAACTCAAGCGCGGCCGAAGATGCCGTGGAGCCCGCACAGGGCCCTCGCGCCTGATCCGAGCTCGGACCGACGCACGGCGCGCGCGAGAGCGCGCCCAGAAATGGTCTGCGCGAGCTCGTGGCTCGCGCAGATTCGATCGCAGCCCGCGCGCGCGATGCCGCGGCGCGCGCCTACATCGCGGGCTTGATGCCGAGGGCGGCGAAGCCCTTGTCGTCGAAGTTCTTGCGGAACATGTCGCGCAGCTTGGCGGCGGCCGCGTCGTAGGCGGCCTTGTCGGACCACGTGTTGCGCGGGTTCAGGACCTCGGCGGGGACGCCCGGGCAGGACTTGGGCATCTTGAGGTTGAACACCGGGTGCTGCTCGGTCGGCACGCCGTCGAGCTGACCCGCGAGCGCCGCGTTCAGCAGCGCGCGGGTGTGCTGGATCGACATGCGCTTGCCCACGCCGAAGGGACCGCCGCTCCAGCCCGTGTTGAGCAGGATGCAGCGCGCCTTGTGCTTGCTCATCTTCGCCGCGAGCAGCTTGGCGTACACCGGCGGCTTGTGGCTCATGAACGGCGCCCCGAAGCAGGCCGAGAAGGCCGCCTTGGGCTCCGTCACGCCCATCTCGGTGCCGGCGAGCTTGGCGGTGAAGCCCGACACGAAGTGGTACATGACCTGCTCCGCGTCGAGGATCGCCAAGGGCGGCAGCACGCCGAAGGCGTCGGCCGTGAGCAGCACGATCGTCTCGGGGTGCGGGCCGCGCGAGCCCGTCATCACGTTGGGATTCGCTGACAGCGGGTAGCTGAAGCGCGTGTTCTCGGTGATCGACTTGTCGGTGAGGTCGAGTTCCTGCGGATCGCACTCGGCCATCGTCTTGCCCGGCAGCGGCGGGACGTTCTCGATGATCGTGCCCGGCTTGGAGAGCGCGGCGGCGATCACGGGCTCGGCTTCCTTGCTGAGGTCGATCAGCTTGGCGTAGCAGCCGTCCTCGAGGTTGCACAGGCCGTTGTCGCTCCAGATCGTCTCGTCGTCGCCGATCAGGCGGCGGTCGGGATCGGCCGAGAGCGTCGTCTTGCCCGTGCCCGAGAGCCCGAACAGGATCGCGCCGTCGCCGCGCGGGCCGACGTTGGCCGAGCAGTGCATCGAGAGGCGCCCCTGCTTGGGCAGCAGGTAGTTGCCGACCGTGAAGATCGTCTTCTTCACCACGCCGCAGTAGTCCATGCGACCGGCGACGAGGCAGATGCGATTCTTGATGTCGATGATGACCGCGCACTCCGCGCGGCAGCCGTCACGCTCGGGCAGGCAGACGAAGGACGGCGCGTTCAGCATCGTCCAACGCCGCGCCGCGACGTCCTTCACGCCGGGCAGGTCCTTGGGAAACATGTTGTGGGCGAACATCGCGTGCGTCGCGTACTCACCGACGAAACGGTAGGGCACCGCGAACTCGGGGTCCGCGCCCATGAAGACGTCCTTGACGTACAGGTTCGCCTTCTTCTCGTTGAGGTGCGCGACCACGCGCTTGAGCAGAGCCTCGTACTTGGTCGGGTCGTAGCGCTGAACGTCGTCCTTCCACCAGATCTCGTCGGCCACTTCGGGCCAGCACACGGCGTAGGTGTCCTTGACGCGACGACCGGTGCAGTCGGGGTCGGTGTAGTAGACCAGCGGCCCCTTGAGCCCGAGCTTGGTCGCGAAGGCCTTCTGCGCGTTGCTCGGGCCGTCCTTCTTCACGCGACCACGGTCGTTCGCGATCGCCTCGTGGAACAGCTCGTCCTTCGACAGGTTGTACTTATAGGAGACGCTCTTCAGTCCGAAGAGCTGCTCGAGCTCGGCCTTGAAGTCGGCTTGCGGGGCCTGGGTCGTGGTCGTCATGGAGTGATGTGGGTTGCCCCGCGCGCCGCGGAGGGAGGTCCCCCGGGGACTTGCGGGTTCGGTTTCAAGCGCAACAGCGTACACGACGATCGACCCGCCCGGGGATCCCCCCCCCCTCGGCGCGACTTTGGAACACTCGTGACGACGCCCGCGCAACGGCTTCAGCAAGCCGGACGAAATTGCCGAATCCAACAGCGGTCCCTGCCGAGCGCCGAGTCAGGGCGAGCGGTGCCAGCCTCCCCACTCTGGAGGCGCCCCCGCCCCGCCGCTGCGGCACGGAACCCGCCCACCCCGCCATGACCCCCGCCGAAACCGTCCACGCCTGCCCGCGCTGCTACCAGACCCTGCGCCCCGCCCAAGGCCGCCCCGAGGAGGGCGCCGCGGCGCTGCTGCTCGCCTGCCCGGAGAGCTACTGCGACTACGTTCTCGTGCTGACCCACGAGGAACGCTTCAGCGCGCGCAAGTGGAGCTGGCCCGAGCTGTTCCGCATGAACAAGCGCGCCGCGGGCTGAGCCGCGCGCACTAGCGACGCGCGGGCTGACGCTGCGCGTACCACTCGAGCGTCGCCCGCAGGCCGTCGCGCCACGACACGCGCGGCTCGTAGCCGAGCAGCGCGCGCGCGCGCTCGAGCGACGCCAACGAGTCGCGCACGTCTCCTTCGCGCGGCGGCGCGAAGTTGGGTTCGAGGTTGGAGCCGAGCTCGGCGGCCATCGCGCGGTAGAGCGAGAGGAGCGAGATCGCGGTGCCGGTGCCGACGTTGATGACGCTGCCGGCGGGCACGTCGCGCTCCATGGCGAGCACGTTGGCCTGCACGACGTTGTCGACGTAGGTGAAGTCGCGCGTCTGCCCGCCGTCGCCGAAAATCGTCGGTGCGCGAGCGGCGAGCAGCGCGCGCGCGAAGATCGCGATCACGCCGGTGTAGGGACTGTCGTCGCGCTGGCGCGGCCCGAACACGTTGAAATAGCGCAGCGCGACCGTGTGCATGCCGTGCACGTGCCCGTAGGCCGCGAGCAGGTGCTCGCCCGCCACCTTGCCCGCCGCATAGGGCGAGAGCGGCGAGGGCGTCATCGTCTCGAGTTTGGGGAGCGTCGGCGTGTCGCCGTAGGCGGCCGAGGACGCCGCGAACACGAAGCGTCGCACGCCGTGGGCACGGCAGGCTTCGAGCAACCGCAGCGTGCCCATCACATTGACTTCGTAGGAGCGCAGCGGCTGCGCCACGCTCTGGGGCACGGACACCTGCGCCGCCTCGTGGAACACGCCCTCGACTCCCTCGCAAGCCGCGACGACGGCGTCCGCGTCGGCCAAGTCCGCGACCCACAGCTCCACCTGCGCCCCGCTCCCCCGCTCGCCCGCTCCCACGTGGGCGAGATTCTCGCGCAGCCCCGTCGAGAGGTTGTCGAGCACGCGCACGCGATGGCCCCGTGCGACCAGCCCCGTGACGAGGTGCGAGCCAATGAACCCGGCGCCGCCGGTGACGAGGTAGTGAGCCATGTTCAGGGATGCTAGCCGGACTTGAAGCTCGGATTCTCGTCAAGGGACCTACGGCGTTCGATGGTGAACCTGCCCCCAAGTTGTTACCGGTCACCAAACGTGACCCCCCTTGGCGGCTGACCGGGGCGGCCTGAGGGCCGTCGCGGGAGCCCGAGGTGATGCCGCGGCGCGCGGCCGTCCCGAGGAAGCTCGATCCGCACCTCGACGCCATCGAGGCCAAGGTCGGCCAGGGATTGTCCGCGACTCAGATCTTCCAGGATCTGTCTTCCGACTCGCTGTTCGACGCCTGCTACGAGACGGTCAAGCGCGCCGTGCGTCGGCTGCGCCGCGACGAGCCCGAGGTGTACTGCCGCATGACCCTCGTGCCCGGCGAAGTGGCGCAGATCGACTTCGGCGACATCGGCGTGCTCGAGGTCGACGGCGCGCGCCGTCGCGTGTGGCTCTTCGCGATGACGCTGTGCTTCAGCCGCCACAGCTACCACGAGCTGGTGCTCGACCAGACCGTGCCGACTTTCCTCGGCGCGATCCGCCGCGGCTTCGAGCACTTCGGCGGCGTGCCCGCGCGGCTCAAGCCTGACAACCTCAAGTCCGCGGTGCTGATGAACGCGATCGGCGAGCGCCACTGCCAGGAGGACTTCTTCCGCTTCTGCCAGCACTACGGCTGCGTGCCCGACGCCGCGCGCCCGACTACGCCGACGGACAAGGGCCGCACCGACCGGCTGTCCCTGCGCCGAAACGATCTCCGCCTCACGTAGCTTCTGGATGATCTGTTCTGCAGTGTGCTTCTTGCGTCCCAACTGGGGCCTTCTGAGTCCGGGATCCGAACGTTGTGGGTGGATCAGGATTCGGGGGGCGGATCAGTGATGCTTGACTTCGCCATCACGGGCACCACGTTGGTCCAGAATGTGCAATACTCCGCCTACGGCGTGCCGGCTCTGGTGGACCACTTGACGAATCGCTCAGCCGCCGCGAACCTCCCTATCGCGGTCGACGCCGACCATCTCCGGCGGAAGTCATCCGCTTGGAGCTTCTATCCGCGAAACCCCGACTTGTTCCACGCGTGGGCGATCTGGTGCAACTATCCGTCTCGAATTCCGCGAATAGGGCGCGACTGGGCGGGACGCCGAGCGACGAAGGCGGCGTGGCCCCTACGAACCTGATGCGCGGATCGGCTAGCTGCGGCGAGCATCCATCTCGCGGTCGACGCCGACCGCCTCCGGCGGACATCATCCGCTTGGAGTACCTATCCGAAAACCAAGAATGAAGTCCAAAATCGCCCTGATTTCGGCGCTGCTCCTGCTCTCCTTCCTGCTGTTTTCGACCAGGGAGGAACGAGTTGAGGGTGCTGATGTTGATGTTGCAGCGCTCGCTGCTGATGTTGCTGAGGCAGAGGAGCCCTCTGCCACGATGACCGCTCGACCTGAAGATGCAGCCACTCTGAACCGAGAGGCAGTTCCCGCGGCTCCGACTGGCCAAAGCCAGCCCTCGTTGGGCGCTGTGCATCTCACCTTCAAGACTGCCGCCAGAGATCTTGGGCTCAAGGCCTCGCTTCTGGCAGTGGGATCCAGCGACCTGCAGGGAATTGCGATGACCGCCGAGAACAACGAGATCTGGTGGAGCAACCTTGCTCCGGGTCAGTATCGCTGGCGGCTCGATTCCCAGGCTGTCGTCAAGATCTCTCCACGGTTCGAAGTCGCGCGAGTGACTTTTGACTCGGAGGGGATTGCCCGCACTAACGATCCTCCTCCGAGCGATCTCTCCGGAGTCTTTGTAGTAAAAGCCGGGGAGACCACTCAGCTTGAGTCCGAGGTCGAAATGCACGCTGGTATCACCGGTGTTCTGGTCGAGGCCGCTCAGGCCGAAGCGCTCAGTTCGGTAATTATCCGGCTGCGCCACCGTGGAGTCTTCACCAATCCAGTCAAGTCTGGTCAGGACGTCTACATCAACGATACGGAAGGCTCAGGCCGACCGGATCAGGATGGGCGGTTCCTGCTCACGCCGGTGAAACCGGGTGAGAAGGTGTTGACGGCAAGCTGGCGAGTCGGGGAGGAGTTCTTCTACTCGACTCAGAAAATCAGCGTAGCCCCCGGTGAAGTCTTGGATCTGGGTGGCATCTACTGCCAACCAGGACTTTCGATAACCGGCCTGATTCGGTTTCAGACTCCGAACGGAGAGCATGTTCCGAAGGAGCAGCTCTTTGGTCAGGGAGTCGAGCCGAAGCTCGATATGATCTTCAATTCCGGCTCGGATGTACCGACCGAAAATGGGATCAGCGAGTTCTTTCATCCGAGCCTCGATCAACCGTTTGTGATCCATGGGCTCATGCCCGGGGACTACTTCGTCTTGGTTGAGCCGGACGGTGATGGTTGGCCAGAGCTCAAGGGTGGCTTCTCGATTGCGCAAAGAAAGACAGCCGAAGTCGAGTTCGATGTGCGCAAGCAGTCGAGCTTTGAGGTCAACCTCCTGGCTGATGCGTTGTGCCAGCTCAAGCTTTCAGCTGTGATTCCGAACGCTACCAAAGCGCCCTATCTGCGCGGCGTGTTGGTAAGCGGTCGGGATGCCTATGAAGTTCAGCTCAGTCCCGCCCGAGCGGAGGGAGTTGCGTCGGTCGGTACGGTTCAGCTTCCGTCAGGGCGATATGAGCTCTGGCTAAGATCGGTCCCGCCGGACAACGCCGATCCTGAAAATGGGTGGGCGCTGCACACTGAGCTGTTTGTGCCGTTCGCAGCAAACGCCGAAAGCACCGTCAGCATGAATATGACCGAGTCGGTTCGTGTCAAGGTGCTCAGCGCAGAGGGACAACCTGCATCCAACCGCGTCGTCATGTTCTCGCCACAATCGCTAGCTAACCGCGAGAAGCCGCACTGGCTCTATCGCGGGAAGTTGGACGATCAAGGGTTCGTGAACCTTGGAGGCTCGCTCGAAGGCGAGTCTCTGGTCGGCTTCAAGCTCAGCGGAATGGTCTCGGCAGGTAGCAACTTGGCAACGGTGCGTCTTCGCTGAGTAACGTAGTGGGCGAGGCATTAGAGATATCAAAATCAGGTGCCGCTCGACACCAATCCTCTGTCATCTGAGAGAGCCTGTGGAACTGCGGTGAATCAGTCGATTGTTGAGCTTGACGGCCTGGCAGCTACACAAGCTCAGATCTCTCATAATTGAATAATAGCAATGCTTCTGTGATGTAGTCTCTCGAAATAGCATTTCTCTCAGCTTGACGCTGCATCGAGATGCTCAGACCGTTCTTTGCGGAATTCCATGAATTTTCCAACACTGCACTTTGAGGTACACCGCAAAATGTCAACCTTGGCATTTTATTGTGTGGCTCAGTCGACGATGGCATTTCATGGTGTGGCTCAGAGTTGTCCATCGTCTTTGACTATGGCTCTAAGTTGCACAGTTCCTCCCGTCTTGGAGATGTACGATGCGTTCTTTCCTGTTCTGCTTCGCTTTCCTGCTGTGTCTCGCTCACCATGGCTTCGCGCAACAGGGCGGTGGCCACTGGGAGGCCGATGGCACCCCTGAGATCGAATCCGGTTCTGATAGTCCTGCGCCCTTCAACGGCTGGACTGCCGGGACTACAGCCAGTGCCTCAGTCACCGCCGATGGCAATCACGTCTTCGGGCGGGCGACCGCGTACTCGGGTTCGATCTTCGAGTCGGCGCAGATGGCTGCGTCGAGGGGCGGAAAGTTCTACGAGAAGTTCCGTTGGGTCGGCTATGGCCTCGGTCGCGCCGGCTGCATGGGCGAGGTCGATACTTTCGTTTCGATGAACCTGACCGCAGCGTCCGGAGCCTCGGTTCAGTTCGTTCGAGCAGAATCGAACGTCTGGGATGAGCCACTGTCGCAGGACATCCAGGTGTCACACGCGAGCGCAAGCGCGCCGGTTATCGGATCGATTCAGCTCCCAATCTGGGACTTGGTCAAGATCACCCTTCCGATCCCAACCCCGGGCGGCAACATCACCGAGAGCTACAACGAGGATCATCCCTCTGAGAACCTCTACGGTGAGAAGTGCTCGATGAAGTTCTGGCACAAGCGCTTGACTTTCGGGTACGTCAACGTGCTGACCCGCGGAACGATGGGACCAAGCGGCTACGCCTGTGTCTCAATTTGCGGCAAGGTCAGCTCAAGCCCGAGCCTGATGGGCCCGTGTGACAGCGAGCAACGCGAAGAGTTCAGCGCCCAGATCTGGTGCAACCAGTGCGAGGTGTCGAGTGCGATCCCAACCTGCGTCAACTACGTCCAGTAAGGAGCTCAACATGAAGTTCGTTCAGATCCTGTTCGTCTGGCTGTTGCTTTTCTCGTCGACTCCCATGGCTTATGGCCATTGGGAGTTGGTCGGGACTCCCAAGGCTGATGGCGGTGTTGCCTTCGACCATTCCGCAAATGGTACCGGACTGTTCGCTACTGCGAAGGTGGCAGCGGATGGGAATCAGGTGACCGGTTCCGGTTCCGGTCTGGGCCACATCTGGCACCCGATGCAAGCTAGCACCTCAAGAGGGGGCAAGTTTTTCGAGGCGTTCACCTGGGTCGGAGACGGGCTTGGGTTCGCCAAGGTTTCCGGCAAGGTCGGCATCAACGCTACCGGGGATGCCTCTTGCGGTGGTGCTGGACGGGTTTATGGGTACACCGAGTTCAAGTCGTCATTGACGGCCGCGCTCAAGGTCACCGCTAGACTCTCAGTCAGCACGGGAGGTGCAGGTGAGTTGGGCACCATCTCCGCTGGCGGAGTTTCCCTGCCGATTGTTCCTCCTGGCAGCCAGGACTTCGATCATCAGACCTACAACGCTCCGAGTGACAACACCGAGGGAGAGGACTGCGTGATGTTCTTCTGGCATCAACGCCGGACCTACGCCTATGTCGAAGTGCTCTGTAAGGGCACGATGATCAACAACGGCACCTGCGCGCTGAACCTGAATGGTACAGCCAGTAGCGAGCCGTTTCTTGGTGGTCCATGCCAAGGAGGCGGCGAAACCCAAGTTCCGACGTGCGAACAGAGCTGCGTGAGCATGGAGTCTGTTCCGGTCAACGTGATCGTCTATTTGATGGCGACGTTGTTCTTCTAGTCGGACTCGATGGTGAACCTGCCCCCAAGTTGAAGCTAGGAGTGATGTTGGATCCTGAGAGGGTTGAAGTTCGAGGGGAAGGCTAGCCGGCGTTGACGGCCGAGGATCTGCTCGGAGGCCACGGCCTCCGAGCAGAGTTCGGAGTATCGTTCGGGGCTGTGACCTCCGAGCGAGGTGTGGGGACGGACGAGGTTGTAGTCCTGACGCCAGTCTTCGATCAGCGTCCGGGCGTCGTCGAGGGTCGTGAAGTGGTGCTGGTTCACACACTCGTCGCGGAAGCAGGCGTTGTAGCGCTCCGCGTATGCGTTCTGGATCGGCGTGCGCGGTTCGATCCACACGAGCTCGATCCCACGGCGCCGCGCCCACTCGATGATGGCCCGCGACGTGAATTCGGGACCGCTGCCCATCACGAGCCTGCTCGGCTTGCCGTAGAGGTCGATCGCGCCGTCTAGAGCACGCGTCACTCGCTCGCTCGCCGCTGCTGCGACCCAGCCACTTCCATGTGCGCGTCACTGGCCACAGCGCGCCCGCGAAGAGTTCCACCGAATGAGACGGCCGAGGGCGCCGCGGAATTTCCGCGGCGCAGACGGCTCTCTTCCAGTTCCCCAGGCTTCGCTCTGCGACTCCAAGGCGCTCAGCCAGAAGTCCCAGGTCCCGACGTCGGAGTCAGGCCCGACTGCACAGGCGCTCCCCGATCGCTCGACGGGTTCGCTCGTCGTACACGACGAGGCTCCAGCCGCAAGAGCGCCACGATCTCCTCGCGGCAGACATCGAGCCGACGCCCACGCCGCGGGCTCGCACGCCGCTTGGGGAAAGCCTCCAGCTCCACCGCCCGGCGCACCGTCTTGATGTTCACGCCCAGCCGACGGGCGATCTCCTTCTTCGGCACCTCGTCCACGAGATGCATCTGGCGAATCTCGGCCCACTGCGACAC
>Ga0194120_10001251_pt1 | contig 47028 bp, 38 predicted proteins | sample TA2MahCa65mmetaG_FD_148642 | JGI IMG/M metagenome (GOLD analysis project Ga0194120, IMG submission 148642) | Freshwater microbial communities from Lake Tanganyika, Tanzania - TA2015019 Mahale Deep Cast 65m | ecosystem: Environmental > Aquatic > Freshwater > Lake | place: Tanzania: Lake... | reverse complement strand
GTGCCACAAGCATCAAACCCCTACGCGGGCGCGATTCTTCGCGCCCCTACCGGGCATCGGTCATTACGCGGTTCGACCTCGCTCCTCTTCCACCAGCGCCGCCAGTTCCTCCCGGAACTTCGGCAGCAGATCCTCCTCCGCGACGGTGTGGACGATTGCGCCATGGCGCAGGATCAGCCCTTTTCCCTTGCCGCCCACCAGCCCAATGTCGGCGTCGCGGCACTCCCCCGGCCCGTTGACGACGCAGCCCATCACGCTCACTTTGATCGGCAAATCGAGGCCCTTCAGCATTTTCTCAACCTCCGCCGTCAGGCTGAAGAGATCAATCTCGATCCGCCCGCAGGTCGGGCAGGCGACCAGTTCCGGCGAACGACGCCGCACCCCGGTCGATTCGAGTATCCACCAGCAGACCTTGATCTCCTCTTCCGGCTCGGCAGTCAGACTGACCCGGATCGTCTCGCCGATGCTATCGATCAAGAGACTGCCGATCCCGATCGCCGACTTGATCGAGCCGTAGCCCTCCAGCCCCGCTTCGGTGATCCCCAGATGGAGTGGGATGTCGGTCGCCCGGCGAAAGAGGCGGTTCGCCTCCACCATCACCTTCGTCTCCGTTGCCTTCATCGAAACGACGATGTCGCGGAAGCCTTCCCGCTCGAGGAGTTCGACCTCGCGGAGAGCGGCATCGACCATCCCCTGCGGCGTAACGATGTAGTTATCGCGCTGGAGGATGTCGTCGGGCATCGAGCCGCTGTTGACGCCGATTCGGATCGGAATACCGGCTTCGCCGGCAGCCTCGACGACCGCTTTCACCCGGTCGCGCGAGCCGATGTTGCCCGGATTGAGCCGCACCTTGGCGACGCCGGCGGCGATCGCTTCGAGCGCCCGCTTGTAGTGAAAGTGAATGTCGGCGACGATCGGGACGCCGGCCTCTCTCACGATGTCCGGCAGCGCTGCCGAAGCCTCCTCGTCCGGCACCGCGACGCGCACCAGTTCGCAGCCGGCTTCGACGAGACGATGCACCTGCGCAAGGGTCGTCCGGACGTCGCGGGTGTCGGTCGAGCACATCGACTGAACGACCACCGGCGCGCCGCCGCCGATCTGGAGCGGTCCTACCCGCACCTTACGGACCGCAGGATCGCTGGTCCATCTCGTCTCGTGGTGCGCCTCGCGGCCGTTTGCGCTGCGGAGGGTCTGTAGTTTGCGTAAACCCATTCTACTTACAAATGGAAAAGGGTATGGGAAGAGAAGAATCCTGTGAAGTCCGGCCTACGAGCGTTAGACGAATCGAAAATCAAGAAATTGGATAGGGTGATGCGGAGTTACCGGAGGAGCATTAAATGCCTTCGCCCGGCCGCTTTTCGCGGATGAGCGGTTTAAGGTAGTCGGGACGGTCGGAGATGATCCCGTCGATGCCCCAATCAAGTAGCCTTGCCGCATCGTCCAGCCGGTTCACCGTCCAGGCGACGACCTTGAGCCCCTCGACGTGGGCTTCGACGACCCATTCGGGCGTCAGGAGGGTATGATGAGGGAGAAGATAGTCGCAGCCCAACAGGAGCGCCCCTCGGACACCGCTGCGACCGCGGACTATCCGGCCCGTTAGCCGGTCCACCAGAAGCCCCCGCACGAGCGACGGCTTATGGTCCCGGGCAGCCTGCAGCGCTTCCGGAATGAACGACGTGACCATAGACCGGTCGCTCATATGACACCGGTCGATCACGTCGAGCGCGTGCTCGACGGCGTCGAGTTCCTTCAGTTCGACATCGAAGGCCAGTTGCCCGCCGAAACGTCGAAAGGCATCATCGAGCGTCGTTACGCCTTCGCCGCCGCCGATGTCGGCAGCGCGCAACTCGGCACTTGTCAACTCCCGCACCCGCTTCGAGCCGTTATGCGGGAAGACAACCTCCTCGTCGTGATAGAGGACGCATTTCAGGTCTTTCGAGAGACGCACATCGCACTCGACCCAGCCGATGCCATTGTCAAGCGAGTAGGCGAACGCTGCGAGGCTGTTCTCAGGGCGGTAGTAAAGCCCGCCCCGGTGCGCGCTCAGCATGAATCCGTCGAAGGGGCTAATCATCGGCCGCAGCCTCCACTTCATGGTCCACATTCAACGTCGGACGAGACCGGGTCGTATCGGCGAGCCAGGCGCGCAACATCTCGATGCGCGCCCGGGCCGACTTGGCGCCCTGGTCATCGCTGCTCTTGAGGGCAGCGAAGCGTCGCTGATACCATTTAATGGCCTCCTCGTAACGTCCCGTTTTCTGATGGACGACTCCGAGGTAGTAGTAATTTTCGGGCGTCCCGCCGGCTTCGAGCGACTCCTTGAAGGACCCGACCGCTTCATCGTAACGTTTTACCCCGATAAGCGCCAGGCCGCGGTTATAGAGTGCCTTCGGATGACGGGGCGAGTATGTAAGGAGCGAATCGCAGGTCGCGATGGCTGCCGGAAAGCGGGTCATTTCGATCTCGAGCGACGACTTCGACAGAAGCAGCGTCGGCGATTTTTGATTGATCGCGAGGCCGTCTTCAAGCACCTTATGGGCGATCGGCCGGCGCCCGCGACGTTTCCACTCACTTGCCAGGAGCAGCCGCGCCGCCTCATAGCCGGGATCGAGGACGATCGCCCGCTCGAGGAGGTCAATCCGCGACTTCAATCGGAGGTCGGCAAGTCGCGCTTCTGATAGCCGTGCCAAGTAGAGATAGACCCGCGGATCATCGGGGCCATAGTGGAAAGCCAACTTGAGCGCCGACTCGGCTTCGTCCCAGCGGCGAAACTCGAGGTTGAACCGACCATATTGCAGGAGCCCTTCGGCACGGTCCGGTTCGACATGAAGAGCCTCGGTCAGCAGCGAGTCGATCTCGTCTGGATAAAGCCCCGGATTGCTCTGCAGGAGGTGGCTCGCGAATGCGATTCGGGGCGCTGCCCACTTGGGATAGTCGGCAGCGAGTTGCCGCAGACTGTCGAGCGGCGCTTGAGTCGTTTCCCGGGTCAGGCTAGCAAGTGCGGTGTAGTAGCGTTGGAAGGCAATGCCCGGCAGATTGGGAGGCATTCCGGGCCAGGGATTTGGATTCGACCGGTCGCCGATCCTGACGGCAACTTCCCGCGCCGCCCAGACTGCGGCGCGCGGCCCTTCGACGGGCGGCGTATCGAACTCCGCGACCTCGCGGTAGGTCTCCCCGCTCCGCCGCAGAATATGCACCGTGACGACGCCGGCGGTGTCCTTCAGTCCCACCCGAACGATGTAGTTGACTCGCAGATCGAGGAGCAATCGGTCGAGAGCATGAGGATCGGGCGGCACGAACCAACTGCCCGGCGTGAAGTTGCCGATCCGGACGTTGATCGGGTCCGGCGATGCGACGAGCCGGTTCTGGATCGTTTCCGACACCAGTTGCGTCCGCCACGCGCCGGTGGTGTAGTAGGTAGGGTCGTATAGGATCGTGTGGACCCGGATCGGCACCGGCGGCGGAGGCTTGAGCGACCAGAGCGCCGTATAGAGCGTCACGACAGATGCCCAGCCAATGAGTAGGACAAGGCGAAAGCGCCGGACGGTGTAGAATCCCGTCCCCTTCCAGACCGTCCACCAGATGAAGGTGAAGGCTCCGCCCACGAGCGGGATTATGCCAAGGCCGAAGGGTATCCAGCCGGAAAGATAGGCGAGGTGATCGGTGAGAAACACTGACTTTTATTCACCACAGAGGACACGGAGAAGCACAGAGTCAAATCTCTGTGTCCCTTTGTGCTCTCTGTGGTGAGATATCTATTTTCCCAATACGATAGACTTGCTGACCGTCCGATTTCCTGCAGTGAGATTCAACTGATACCACCCGGCGGGGAGGGCGGTGGCGTCGATGGTGAGAACGCGAGGCGGCGATTAGTGGTATCAACAACCACTTTAATGCCACTAATACTCTGGCATACGCTAATCGAGACAATCGTGTAACTTATTAAAATAAATTGAGTTGTGCATCGTGGAAGGTAGTCTGGCTGGAGATTCTAATACCATAAATGCCCCAAAATGCCCCAAAGTCGATTTCATTGCCTTCACAGTCCCGTCTTCCGCCAGCGCGCCGCTTTGCCATGTCCGACAACCTCCAAGCGTCCCTCTCGCCGGGCCGCATTCAGCACCTGACGAATATGGTCGATGCCTACTATTGAACAGCGCTCCGCGATCTCTCTAATGGTGAACGAAGCGGCTCGACTCTCTATTGCTGCCAGCACCATATCGCGCTTGAAGCCTCGCTTTCCCGACACCTTTCCAACCCTTTCCTCAAATTTGCGATACGCAGCCGTCAGCATGCCGAGGAAGTATTCCGTCCACGGCGCCAGACTGTGCTCGCCATTATGCCAACCGGCGGACGACAGTTCGAGCGTTCGGTAGTATTCCTCCTTAGTCTTCTCTATGATTCGCTCAAGGCTGATGTATCGACCGACCTCGAACCCTGCCCGATAGAACAAGAGCAGGGTGAGAAGGCGCGCCATCCGGCCGTTGCCGTCGCCAAAGGGGTGGATGCAGAGAAAATCGAAAACATATGCCGGTATCAGGAGCAACGGGTCAATTTGCTGCGCCTGCCAGTTTCGGTCGAAGGACTCGTGCAGGTCCCGCATCGCTTGATCGGTCAAGTGCGGCGCGACCGGAAGGAATCGTTGCCACCTGCTGCCATCGGGCAGGGTCTCGGTGATCTCGTTCTGTGAGACCTTCCAATGCCCCCCGCCGGCAGCGGTGTATCTGAAGAGATCGCGGTGGAATTGGAGGACGATGTTCACATTGAAGGGAATACCCCGGTGGTGCTCATGTATAGTGTTGAGAACGTCCCGGTAGCCAGCGACCTCCTGTTCGGATCGGTCACCATTGGGGGCTTGCCCCTCGACGATTTCCACCAACCGCTTTCGCGGGGGGGCAATTCCCTCAATCCGGTTGCTCGACTCCGTCGATGCTATGATGGCGGTGCGGCGCAGGGCTTGTAGAACTTCGGGACGCTGCCTGATAAAGAGCGCTTCTTGCCCGCGAAACTCGCGGAGTGAACCGACAGCGCGCAATAGTCGGTGCGATAGAGGCAGTCGTGCATCGAAATCGCTGTCGAATGAGTTAAGCCCCATCCTATCGCCCGCCCATCAGATTGAGCGCTTCCAGCCGGGTGATCTGCTTCCTCAGGTAGCCTCGTTGCGCCGAGGTGATCGTCTCGGTCGCCTCCCGCCGGACGCCCTGCATCGCGATGCAGAGGTGCCGCGCCTTGATCACCACGATGACCCCGTTCGGCTTCAGCCTTTGCACCAGAACATCCGCCAGTTCGGTCGTCATCCGCTCCTGAATCTGAGGGCGGGCAGCGACGGTTTCAACCAGCCGCACCAGACTCGAAAAGCCGGTTACCTGATTGTTGCCCGGAATGTAGCCTATCGAGACGTGCCCCCAGAAGGGGAGCAGGTGATGCTCGCACATCGAATAGAACGGGATGTCCTTGACGACGATCATCTCGTCCTGGTTTTCCGAGGTGTAGAGCGACACCTTTTCGGACGGCTCGACCCCGACCCCCTTGTAGATTTCGCCGAACATCCGGACGATCCGGTCGGGCGTCCCGGCGAGGCCTTCGCGGTCGGGGTCTTCTCCGATACCTTCGAGGATAAGCCTCACGGCACGGCGGATTTTGTCCTCATCCATCGCTGTCGGCGCTTCGCGGTTCGGACGGCCCGCTGGAGGGCGTATCTGCCTGTGAACTTCCTCCGGCACCTTCGCCTCCCGATGGGGTTGGGCGGCTGCCGCTGCGAGGGCGACGGCTGCGACGCCGCCTGGACGAAGTGCGCTCGGCACTATGCGCCGCTTCACCCGTCGCCGCTGGAGGTTCCCCGGCGGCAGCGGTCGGCGGCGACGCTTCGGCCGGCGAGTCGCTGCGGGGAGTCTCATCGCGCCGGCGACGCGCCATTTCGGAGGGGAGCGGACGGCGGTTCTCGGGGTCGCGGCTGCTGACGACCCCGTGCTGTCGGGCGAAGTCCCGTCTCAACTGCGACGGTGACCGCGATGCGCCGTCGTCGGAAGTCTTTCCGGCGGGAGGCGGTGTTCCCGGTCGGGGACTGCGGCTCTCGCCGGTATCGCCGGACGGGCGGGCTGACGACTGAGGGCGCCGCTCGCTGAAGGGCCGTTGCGGCCGCCGTTGACGTCTCTCCCGGCGCGCTGCACCGGACCCATCCCGAGAAGACGCTTCCGCGGGCTTCTCAACCGTCCGGTGGTTGACCGGCGGTAGTTTGCCGCCTTTCATCAAGATGTCGATTTCGTCGCCGTCGAGGATTTCCCGCTCGAGGAGCGCTTCCGCGACCAGCCGCAACTTGTCGAGATTCTCGCGGAGAGTCTTCTCCGCCGAGCGCTCGGCGTCGCCGACGATGCGGCGTATTTCGCTGTCGATCTCCTGCGCGGTACGCTCGCTAAAGTCTCGATGGGTGGAGAGTTCCCGTCCCAGGAAGATCTCCTCCTGCTTCTGACCCAGGGCAATCGCCCCGAGGCGGTCGGACATTCCCCACTCGCAGACCATTTTGCGGGCAATTTCGGTCGCCCGCTCGATGTCGTTGCCGGCTCCGGTCGAGTATTCGTTGAAAACGATCTTCTCGGCAGCGCGGCCTCCGAGCAGGTGCGACAGCGTCAACCGGAGGTAGGTGCGGCTGTAGTTGTGCTTTTCGTCGAGTGGCAGGTAATGGGTCAGGCCAAGCGCCCGCCCCCGCGGGATGATTGTCACCTTGTGGACAGGATCGCTGCCGGGAGTCAGTTTCGCGACGAGGACGTGTCCGGCTTCGTGAAAAGCGGTTTGGCGCTTTTCGTCCTCCGATATGAGCAGACTCTTCCGCTCGGTGCCCATCATCACCTTGTCCTTGGCTTCCTCGAAGTCGTTCATCGAAACCTGCTGGGCGCCCCTGCGGGCTGCCAGCAGTGCGGCTTCATTGGCAAGGTTGGCCAGTTCGGCACCGGCCAGGCCGGGAGTGCCCTTGGCGAGGACTTCGAGTCGGACGTCGCCCGAAAGTGGAATCTCCTTGGTGTGCACCTTCAGGATTCCTTCGCGGCCCCGGACGTCGGGGCGATCGACGACGATCTGGCGGTCGAACCGGCCCGGTCGGGTGAGCGCCGGGTCGAGGACGTCGGGGCGGTTGGTAGCGGCGATCAGGATGACACCCTCGTTCGACTCGAATCCATCCATCTCGACCAGCAACTGGTTGAGGGTCTGCTCGCGTTCGTCGTGACCGCCGCCCAGACCGGCTCCGCGATGCCGCCCGACGGCGTCGATCTCATCGATGAAGATGATGCAGGGGGCGTGCTTCTTACCGGTCTCGAAGAGGTCGCGCACCCGCGCCGCGCCGACACCGACAAACATTTCGACGAAGTCCGCACCCGACATCGAAAAGAACGGCACTTCGGCTTCCCCTGCGACCGCCCTTGCCAGCAGCGTCTTGCCGGTTCCGGGAGGCCCCAGCAGCAGCGCACCCTTGGGGATGCGCCCGCCGAGCCGCGAGAACTTCTTCGGGTCGCGGAGGAAATCGATCACCTCCTTCAGTTCCTCTTTGGCTTCGTCGCACCCCGCGACGTCGGCAAAGGTGATGCGTGGCTTGCCTTCCATCGAGAGTTTGGCGCGCGATTTACCGAACGAGAAGAGCCCCTTCGGCCCGCCGGCGCCGCCCTGCATCCGCCGGAAGAGATAGATCCAGAAGGCGATAATCAGAAGCCAGGGCAGGAATGAGATCAGGATCTGACCGACCCAGTTGGTCGTCTTTTCCTTGAACTGATAGTCGATTCGCAGACTGTCCCATTCGGTGAGCATCTGCTGGTCGATAAAAGGGAGGGTGACAACGATGGCCGTGCCGTCCTTGAGGCGGCCGTGCAACTCGCGGTCGATGATGTCGGCGGCGTCGATCTGATCGGACTCGATCAGTTGCCGGTATTGAGTGAAGGATTTGCGAACTTCGGGCTTCTCCGTAACGTTCAGGTAGTTGTATAGGATGTAGGCTACCAGCACGATCAGCGCCCAAAGCGTCAGCATCCGCAACCACTTCCGACGCCAGTCCATCTGGTCGTCGGGCAAGGTCGGCGGACGCCGCTTCCTGCCTCCGCTCCGCTTGCGGTCGCCCGGCGGAGGGGTATGTTCGTTCATAACGTCCTTTAGATGTCAGCCTGCGATCGACGCTCCAGGCGGATCAGCAGGGCGCGGCGGGTGGCCGCTCGAAGTTGAAAATGCTCCCCGATGCGATAGGGAGGCAGGGCAGCGATGTCGCTGCCAACGATCAGAACCGGAGCCGTTCGCCGCTGCTCAAGCGGCACTCCGGCAGCCCGGAGAAGGTCGGACACGCGGCAGGGATGACCGGCGCCCAGCGGCAGCATGCGGTCGCCGGGACGGGCCGGCCGGATCAGAAGGCCCTCCGATGGCAGTCCATCGCCGTCGATGACAAGTTCCCCTGAAACCGGTGGAAGTCGGACCGCGGCGGCGGCAACCTGCTCGATGATTATCAGGCTGCCGTCCGGCAGGTAGAACTTCTCACCCGGTCGCAACAACGCTTCGCGCCATTCGACCGGCGCAAGATATATCCGGATCGTCGAGCCGGACCTGATGATGCCGACGCCCCCGCCCATTTCGGTCGGACCGCGACGTCCGGTGAGGATCGCCGCATCGGCCTTTTGGCATCGCTCCAGCGCAATGCGAAGCGGGATCGCATCGCTCCTGCCTGCCATAAGCAGTTGCCGCACTGCGCGTTGGAGCAGTCCCTGCCTAATCAAACTATAATACGAAGCATAGCGGACATAATCAAGAGTTACGCAGCCCGGACCGGCATCGAGACGGGAATTGTGCTCTGCCTCGTCGATCATTCGAGCCATCTCGCTGCCGGCTTCGCGAATCAGTCCCGCCGATCTAAGGATACCCTTGCGCACTACGGGCCCGAACTGCGCCTCAAGAAGCGGAATGATCGTCTTTCGCAGCGCCGACCGGGGATAGCGCGACTCGTCGTTGCTCGGATCGGTGAAGTAAGCCAGGCCGCGTTCGCGGCAATAGGCTTCGAGTTCCTCCCGGCGAAACGACAGCAGCGGCCGGACCAGCCGGATGCGCAGATCGCCTTCCCCCATAATCTGCTCCGCCATCCCTCCCAGTCCTTCGACTCCGGAGCCGGCAAGGAGCCGCATCAGGACGGTTTCGATCTGGTCGTCCTGCTGATGTCCAAGCAGAATCGCGACGTTGGACGCTTCCGGCTCTTCGGCAAGCCACTCGCGAGCGGCGGAAGTCAGAAAACGGTACCGTAGTCGTCGTCCTGCGGCGTGCAGCCCATCCGGAGCGTGTGCGATCTCCGCACCGGCCTGTCCGGTGATAAATGGCACGCCATACTTATGCGCCATTTGACCGACGGCTTCGGCTTCGCCTGCCGACTCAGGACGAAGCGAATGATCGAAATGCGCCACCCGGATGCGGGCATCGGTTTCACGGGTTAGTCCAACCGCCAGATCGAGCAGCGCTGCCGAGTCGGGTCCTCCCGAACAGGCAACCAGGCTGCAACTGCCGGGCGTCAGGATGCCCAACCGGCGGCATTCAGCCCTGAAACGCCGTATGATCGACCCGGCAAATCTCGTTGGAGTGGCTTCCGTCGATGTTGCGTTATGACTTCTACGGGACATGCAAGCGAGGCGGAACTTGAATAATCATCCGGCTCACAATATACACTGCCCCCAACCCTATCCGGCAATCCTGCGCGTCGGGCTTGCTTTCGCCGGGCGGGGAGTCTATATTCAACATTCGGGCAATCGGCAGAAGGAACCGGCCTGAATCGGCCGTAAGGAAGGCACTATGTGGATAATACGCTGGACGATCATCGGCGCGGTAACCTTGATCGTGGCCGGCTTTGCGATGCAGAATGCCGGGAGCGTCGAAGTGATGCTCTGGACCTGGAAGTCGCAGCCGGTGCCGCTCTACCTCGTCGCCTACGCGGCATTCGCGGTCGGCATTATATTGGCCGCACTGATTGCAGCGGTCAATCAAGTGCAGCACCGGATGAAACTGCACCGGGCAAATAAGGAGATCAGCCGCCTCCGCACCGAACTCGACCGTCTGCGGACCGTAACGCTCGACGATGAACTGATGGCCGACGGAGGCGAAGAGTGAACGACACCTCCACCTCACCCCGAAAGGCCCGGCTCCAATGACTCCTCAGCCTGACAGCGGCCTGCTCTGGATGTTCGTCGCGGCGCTGGCGGCTATCGTCGGCGTTGCGGCTTACAGTTGGTGGCAAAAACAGCAAACCCGGCGCGTCATCCCGCGCGATCCCTATACCGAGGGGCTGAACCACCTCCTCGCCGGGCGGCTGCGCGAAGCCGCGTCCGCCTTTGCCGACGCCATCCGCGCCAATACCGATCATATGGACGCCTATCTGAAATTGGGGAGCATTCTCCGGCAGATGGGCAAGCCGCGCCGCGCTGCGCAGATTCACCTCGAACTTTCGGTCCGTGCCGACCAGCCGCCTCACGTCCTCGCGGCGATCTACCGCGAACTCGCCTGTGACCACGAGCAAGCCGGCAACCTCGACCGCGCCCATCGCTACCTCGACCGGTCTCGATCCCTGGACCCGGGGACGCCCGACGACCTCATCATCCGGCTGCGACTGCTGGAACATCAGAACCGCTGGCGCGATGCGGCCGAGTCGCTGAAGAAACTCAACTCCGTAACCGGCCGTCCCGACGACCGGCGAATGGCCCTCTACCTGTTGCAGGAGGGCGAAGCGCTCTGCGCTGCCGGCAAGGAACATGACGGGCGCGTCGCCTTCAAGGATGCGATGCGGGTCGATCCCCAGGCGCCCACCGGGATGCTCCACATTGCAGCCTCCTACACCCGCGAGAGCCGCGGCGACGACGCCTTCGAGTGGCTCTCGAAATTTATGCGCGAACAACCCGATCAGGCGCACCTTGCCCTCTCCCTGCTCGAACCGCTCCTCTACGATCTGGGCCGTTTCGGTGAGGTCGAATCTATCTTGAAAAAGTCCTTCGAACAGGCGCCGGCCAATCGCGCGCTGGCGGTAGCCCTCATCGATCTGAAGTCCAAGAAGGGCGAGGTGGACGACGCACTCGACCTCTGCGACCGGGCGCTCGAGTCGAATCCCGACGACGCGACCTTGTTGCTCCTGAAGACGCAACTCCTGAGGCGGCGGGGTGCCGACGACGAAGCCGGACGGCATCTCGACCGAATGGTCCAGGCATTGATTGCGAAATCGCTATCGCTCTACTGCCGGTCGTGCGGGGCGGAAGCCGAGCGGATCCTGCCGAGGTGCCCGGCGTGCGGCGAATGGCACACCTTTTACGGCGACCGCAGAAAGTGATATGCTGATGCTGATGCTATTAGGAGGTGCAGATTATTGTTGCCGTTCCTGGAGGGCGGATATTCCTGTCCGCCCTGATGAAGAGTTCCTATTAGGCAAGGGCAGACAAGATAGTCCGCCCTCCAAGTCAACTCTTTTCTGCACTGATTAATAATGCTGATGCTAATGCAAAAGAGACTACTGGTGGCTTCCCGATTTATCGGGGGAGCAAAAGCAGATTAGGCACCAATCATAAGTGAGGAATGAGCGCTCTCGCTCTATTATTGACGACGGGAAGCCTTACTGCCTTCGCCGCGCTCCCCGATGAAGCGCTGGTCGAGCTCTATCACGCCTCGGATGTCGCTGCGCTCGAGGCTGCGCTCGCATCGACCCCGGACTCGACCGCATCCGGGCAGTTCCTTCGCGGCTTGTTCGAGGCGGATGGTGCCGTTTCAAAGACTTGTTTCAGCCGGGCTTTGGAACTGAATCCAAGCCCTGCACTCGAAATCCTCCTGCGCGACCGTCTCGACCAGCACCGACGCGCCGCTCAGGCTGCCTCCGATGCGAATACGATGGCGAGTCCTTTGTTGTCGGAGCCGGGGTCTTTATGGACGGTGCAAACCGGCGCCTTTTCGTCACGCTCCGGTGCCGAGTCTTTCGCCCGCCGTATCGCGCGGTTCGGCAAAGTGGAGTATGTCACGAAGAAGTATCCCGACGGCAGGGACTTGATCGCAGTAACCGTCGGACGGTTCACTGACCGGTCGAAAGCGGAGGCGCTTGCGATGCAGATTCATGCCGGGACGGGGGTGAAGGGGATGGTGTTGAAGGAGGTGAGGAATTGAGAACATTGAGCGACAAAGATACTTGTGCTCGCCGGACGCCTTCGTCCGGCAGGTTTCTGAAGGCTATAAGGGAGCGAAGAATGACCCGATTCAGTAGGATAATCAACGGTGCAACACTGCTAATAGCCCTTCTCGCACCGCTGCACGCCACCCAACTGGTGCGTGTGGCGGTGGAGGACTATCGGGACTTTGAGCGCCTGCAGGCTGCCGGGCTCGACCTGACGCACCTCTCCCCCGACGGGATGGTCGAGGTCGCGCTCCGGGACGACTCCGACCGCGCGCGGCTGAACTCGCTCGGCCTAAACTACTACGTCGCCATCGAGGATGTCGAGTCGTTCTTTGCCCGCCGCCTCGGAGCCGCACGTCGCGACGATATGGGCGGCTACATGACCTTTGCTGAAATCGTCGCCCGGATGAACGAACTGCGCGAGATCGCCTCCGACCTCGTCAGCGAGCCGGTCGTCATCGGGCGCAGTCTGCAGGACCGCCCGATCTATGCCGTCAAGGTCTCCGACAATCCCGACGAGGACGAGGAGGATGAGCCGGAAGCGCTCTACACCTCACTTATCCATGCCCGGGAGGTGATCACCGCCGAGGTCCTCTTTGGAGTGATCGAGCACCTGATCGGCAACTACGGCGCCGACGACCGCATCACCCGACTCGTAGATGAACGTCAACTCTGGTTCATCCTCTGTCACAACCCGGATGGATACTACGAGAACGAGCGCTCCAACCCCGACGGCGGCGGGATGTGGCGTAAGAATATGCGCAACAACGGCGACGGCACGATCGGCGTCGATCTCAACCGCAATTTCGGCTTCCAGTGGGGTTTCGACAACGTCGGCTCGAGCCCCAGCGGCAATTCCGAGACCTATCGTGGACCGAGCGCCTTCTCGGAGCCCGAGACCGATGCGGTTCGCCGGTGGGTCAACAATCGCCGCTTCAGCATCTCAATCTACTTCCATTCCTACAGCAACCTCTGCCTCTATCCGGTCGGCTACGACTTCCTCCAGCCGCCCGATCTGGCCGTCTTCAACGCCCTGGGCCGCCGGATGGCTCTTGAAAACGACTATCTCGTCGGTGCCCCCTGGGAGATCATCTACCGTGTCAACGGGTCGAGCGACGACTGGCTCTATTTTTCCGATGAGCACCGTCCAATCTACGCCTACACGGTCGAGGTCGGCTCGGTGGAGGACTTCTTTTGGCCGCCGCTCAACCGGGTCGAACCGCTGGTGCGGGAGAATATTGAGACCTGCCTGGCGGTGGCGGAGTTTGCCGACCTTCCCTCCCGCGTTCTAAGGCCACCCGCGGTAACCGGATTCGAAGCGATCTATCGACCCGAAGCAGACGCAGTCCACCTTGTGTGGGATGAGGTTGAGGACGACGACAATCCCCCGTCAGGCTACCGGGTGCGGGTGCAACGGCCCGTAGAGCCGATCTTCGACGATGCCGAGTCTGGCGGCGCGCTTTGGGAGCGGGTCAATTTCGCCATTTCGCAGGTCGATCAACACAGCGGCCAGCGTTCCTACCGCGCTTCGATCGCTTCGATCATGGCGACGCTCACCCTCCGCGAGGAAATCCCCCTGCCCGACACTATTTGGGCCTGGGTCAATTACAACCTGCGCACCCAAAACGGACACGGTCTGGCTTGCGAAATCTCCAGCGATGGCTTCGAGTGGCATCCTCTGCCGGGCGATAGCACCCGTAATCTGGTGCTGAACGATCAGAACCTCGGGCCGGTCCTGACCGGCAATTCCAACGGCTGGCGGCGGGCCTGGTGGACCACCGGCGGTGAAGCCGATGCAATGCGGCGCATCCGGTTCCGGCATTACCAATTTGGCTCGCGGCGCAACGATGAGATAGCCTTCATCGACGACATCGGGCCGCTGGCGGCCTATGAAGACCAGGCGGTGCTTGCCGACAGTCTTGATGCGACCGAGTGGGATGACCGGTTCCGGGGCGACGAGTTCGAGTATCAAGTGCAGGCGTTCGATGCCGAGGGCGACAGGTCGTTCTGGTCTCCGCCCCGGCAGGCTGGTGCAAGGCCCGGCGTCACCCTGGCGCTTCCCCGCGGCTGGTCGCTCGTCAGTGCCCCGGTGAGCACCGATCCGCCATCGGTCGCGAGTATTTTTGCACGTCTGATCGATGACGACCGCTTGATCCTCATCAAGAACGGCTTCGGCCGGTTCATCCTGCCGGACTGGAATATCGATCAGTTAGGAGACTGGAATCCGCTTGCCGGATATCACGTCTGGTTGACTGAAGCCGCCGAGGTCGTCTTTGCCGGTGAACTCGTCGCCGCGGAGTCCCCCATACCGCTTCTGACCGGCTGGAATACGATTGCCTATCTGCCCGAAACTCCGCTTGACGCCCCTGAGGCCCTCGCATCGGTGCGGGACAATCTGCTGCATGTCAAGGATGGAGCGGGCCGGTTCTGGGCCGTCGAGGAAGGCTTCAATAACCTCGGCGACCTCGCGCCCGGTAACGGATACAAGTTAAAAATGCGCCGCTCGGACACCTTGATCTACCCGGAAGTCGAGGGGATTATCCGACACCGCATCCGGTTCGTAGCCGCCTCTAACCCCATCTATGACGCCCCCGGTCCCGAAAATCAGAGCCTCATCCTGGAATGGCTTGAGCCGCCCCTGACCGGGACTATCCAGTTCTTCGATGGCGAGGGTAACATCTGCGGTGCCTTGGAAACCGGCCTGAATTCTTTGCAGGGTCTCCGTCAGGGGGCAGCTATATGGGGCGAGACTGAGCCGGGCGGTTCAGGCTATGCCGAAGGGGAACGAATCCGCGCGCTTTGGCGTCCAATTGAGGGCGAAGGAAGTCGCGAGGTGCGGCTGATGCCGGTTTCAGGTCCGGACCGGTTCACCCGGGATGGCCTGACGCTCTTGATGGCGCTTCTTGAACCGGACCCGATGCCGGCCCGAAAATCGATCCTGAACGCTCACCCCAACCCGTTCAACGCCCGAACGACCATATCAATCGAGACGGCTCCGAGCGAGCCGGTTGATCTTCGGGTCTATGATCTCGCCGGCCGATTGGTCGGGGGAGTCAGGTTGCAGAGCCGCGACGATGGCGCCCTCAGTTGGGACTGGAATGCAGGAGGGCATCCCGCCGGGCTATACGTCGTCCAAGCCCGGATCGGAGCCGACTTGAATTCAGCACCCCGTAAACTGAAACTACTGCTTCTGCCTTGATGCAGAGTCGGCCGGGGGGAACATTCCGGAGGAACCGCCACCTCTGTCCCCATCCACTCGATCCGGCAGGAGGAATCCTGTTGCTGGCGCTTATTCTTGCGCCTTGTGCAACCGCCATCTCCTCACCGGGTGCCGAAAACGGCGCCAAGCCGCCCCTGGTGCTGGCGCTTTCGGGAGGAGGCGCACGAGGCCTGGCTCATGTGGGGGTCTTGCAGGTTCTCGATTCTGCAAGTGTTGAAATCGGCGGGATCGCCGGAGTATCGGTCGGAGCGCTGGTGGGGGCACTTTACAGTTGCGGTTGGAACGGCCGCGACATCGAGATGCACCTGCGGGCTGTGGACTGGAACGAAATCTTCCTCGATCAGCCGGAACGGCGCAGCCTTCCTCTGGCGCGTCGCGCCAACCAGTCCCGCCATCTGGTAACTTTGCGGCTGGGGGAAGACCTGACCCCGATTGTCCCGGCTGCGATCTCGCCCGGCCAAGCCCTTTACGACCGTCTTCTCTGGTTGACGCTTCAACTGCCGGCGCGCTCGAGCAAGCATTGGGACGATCTTCCGGTGCCGCTTCGGATCGTAGCGACCGACCTCGTTACCGGCTCGATGGTGGTGATCGAGCGGGGCGATCCGGCCCCCTCAGTGCGCGGTTCGATGGCTCTACCGCTGCTGTTCGATCCGCTTCCCTACGGCGACTCGTTGCTCATCGACGGCGGCATTGCCGAGAACATCCCAGTCTCGGCGGCGCGCCAACTGGGGAGTATCGTGATTGCGGTCGATGCCACCTCGCCGCTCAAGCCGGCCGGACTGCCTTATCAACCGTGGCAGATCGTCGATCAAGTGACAACCATCCTCGAGCGCGAAACGATGGCCAACTCCCTGGCAGGCGCCGACCTTATCATCAGGCCCGAACTCGGCGATCTTGCCAGCGCCCCGGTCGAGGCGTTCGACGACTTCCTTGAAGCCGGCCGCGAAGCCGCAAGAAAGGCGCTTCCCGGTATCCTGCACCTCCTGGAGGAGCGAGCGAGCCGCGATACGGCAGCGTCGGCCGCAGCACTTTCACCTGCAAACCCGACGGTTCTTCGACGGGTTGTGCTGATCGGCTGCCGGATGCTCGACAGCCGCGATCTATTGTCCCGGTTCGATGCACTCAGCGGGCAGAACTACGACTCAATTGCCGTCGCCGGCGTCTGCCGGATCATAGAACGCCGTTACCGGGAAGCGGGCTATCCGGTAGCGGAGGTCGCCAGGAAGTCGTTTGATCCGGCGACCGGGACGCTGGTGGTTACGGTGGACGAGGGTCGGCTGGGCGACATCCAGTTCATCGGATTGGAGCGGGTTCCCACAACCGGACTGGAACGTGAGATACCGCTTCGTCGCGGGAAAGTCATAACCCGCGAGGGGGTGCGCAAAGCCGCGGCGAACCTCTACGCCACCGGTCTCTTCAGGGGGGTTTATCCTTCGCTTGAACGCACCGGCGGACCGGGATCCGCCTGGATGCTCCGTGTCCAGATCATCGAGTATCCGGCTCCGCAAGTGCGGCTCGGACTGGCTTACCACGATGAGCAAGGCGCTCGCGGCTTTGCCGAGGTGAGTCTGCCCAGTCCGGCGAATTATGCGGCCCGGCTATCGCTTTTCACGTCACCCGGTCAACGTGACGTCCGACATAGCCTTTCCTCGGAGGCCGACCGTTTTTTTGGTTATCCGGCGACGTTCAGCCTGGAGGGACATTACCGGTGGCGCGAACGGGATATCTACGACCAGTATCACGCACGGGTAGGCTCGTATCGCGAATGGCGCGGCGGCGCGATCGTCAAAGTCGGCGGCGAAGCGCCCGATTGGGGCGGCTTGCGCATAACCGGTCGCTGGGAGGAACATCAGGGCCGTTACGGCGCGTCGCGTCCCAATCGCACCAGTGAGCAATATACGCTTCTTGCGTTAGGCGGCGAACTGGCCCTCGACACCGAGGATCGCCGGCCCTATCCCAATCAGGGCGTCAGCGCCGGACTTTCGTTTGAGACCGCCGTTCGCCCCTTGACCGATGCCGACCGGATCGGCCGGGAGTTCTGGCAGACGAGGTTCTATTGGGAATCGTTCGCCACGCCGAAATACCGGCATACCCTTGGGCTGCGATTAAAGGGGGTTACCTCGTCGCCGCAGACGCCGTTCGACGAACGGCCCCGGTTGGGCGGTCTCGAGTCCTTTCCGGGACTGCATCTCGATCAACTGACCGGCAAGCATCAGTTGTCGGGCGGTGCTGAGTTTCGCTATGACCTCCTGAGCCGTATCGTCGCCGATAGTTACGTCGGCATCCGGTTCGACACCGGAGCCACCTGGGACAATCCACCGCGGGTCTTCGAGCAGCGCGAGTGGTTGTTCGGCGCCGCGATCTACTTCGCGTTCGATACGGTCTTCGGGCCGCTGCATCTGCAACTGGGGCATCTCTTCCCGTCGGGAGGAATAGCCTCGCAGACGCTGTTATCGCTGCAGGCAGGAAACGCATTTTAATGACCCGTGTCGATGACGCCCGACCGCTGCTTCATTGATCATTGGTCATTAGTCATCCGCATTTTAAAAGGTAATCGATAGTGTTGAAACGACTTACGATTTGGGGGCTGGCATCGCTCCTCGCGGTGGGACTGCTCACCGCCCAGGAGCCTCGCAGCACAGCCGTAGATCAAGAGGCGCGTTACCGGGGCACAGGCTCCCAGATCCGACTCTTCGGCGACATCTACCGCGAAATCAGCAAGAACTATGTCGAGGAGATCGACAGCGACAAGTTCATCAAGGCCGGCATTCGCGGGATGCTCGGAACGCTCGATCCCTATACGGTCTTTTACGAGCCGGACCAGACCGAAGACCTCGAGGTGATCACCCATGGCCAATACGGCGGGGTTGGGATCGAGATCGGTCTGCGGGGGCCAAAGCGGGAACTGACGGTGATTTCGCCCATCGAGGAAACCCCCGCGGCTCGCAAGGGACTTCGCGCCGGCGATGTTATCATCGCCGTCGATGGTAAGTCCACCGCCGGGTTCACCACCTCGGACGCCTCCCGTCTCATTCGGGGACCGCAGGGCACCGACGTTACCCTCACCGTGCGTCGTCCGGGCTACGACCGGCCGCTGGACTACGTTCTTACCCGTGAACTGATTCGGGTGCGCGATGTCTCCTATGCCGGGATGCTCGACAACGACATCGCCTACCTGAAACTGGTGCACTTCTCTAACCGCGCCGGTAAGGAACTCGACAGCGCCCTGACGATGCTGATGGCGAAACGACCCAAGGGGCTGGTACTCGATCTTAGGTCGAACCCGGGCGGCCTGCTCCCGGCCGCAATCGATGTCGCCAAGGAGTTTTTGAAGCCCGGCGATCCGATCGTTTCCACCAAGGGCCGGGTGCCGCGCTCGGACCGGACATTCGAAGCCAAAGGCGAACCCAAGGCTGCCGAAATCCCTCTGGTGGTGTTGATCAACGGAGGCAGCGCTTCGGCTTCCGAGATAGTCGCCGGAGCCATTCAAGACCTCGACCGCGGAGTGCTGGTGGGAACGACAACCTTCGGCAAGGGCCTTGTGCAATCGGTCATCAATCTGAACGAAGGCGCAGCTTTGAAGATCACGACTGCGCGTTACTATACTCCCTCGGGCCGTCTCATCCAGCGCGATCGAACGGTATCCGACAGTTTAGTCGCGTTCGGCAGCGATGACGAGGACGCCGGCGAGTCCGTCGAACTACCGGACCAGACGGCAAGTGCCGACGGCGATTCGGCGCATCCCAAGTTCGCCACCCGCGCCGGTCGCAGCGTCTTCGGCGGCGGCGGTATCACTCCAGATGTAAAGGTCGAATTCCCGCCCGTCGATCCGGCCGGAGTGGAAATGTTCCGTCGCGACCTCTTCTTCACCTTCGTCAGCGACTGGATCACCAGGTTTGGCAAGCCGCAGCGCGTCGAAGTCGATGCGGGATTGCTGAAGTCTTTCGACCGGTTCCTCGACAGCGCCAAATTCACACCACCGCTGCGAGGCGAATCGGATCTTAAAGCCCTTCGCGACATTGGCCGGACCGATTCACTCGACAAACGCTATTTCACGCTCCTCGATTCCCTCGAAGCGCACCTCCAACGTGACAGCCGCGCGACGACTCCGGCCCTGCGGGAGTTCATCCGGCAAAATCTCGAGCGGGAGATCGCGAATGCAACCCAGGGCCGGGACGGGCGCATCAAAGCCTCCCTCGACGACGATCCCCAAATCTCTGAGGCGGTTCGGATCCTTAAGAGTCCCGACGAATATGCTGCTCTGCTCGGTTCGACCGTTGCGCTGGGCCGGAACAGGACCAGGCAATAGAGGTTTCTTCCAAGTGCGATGCAGCATTTTGCGCCGTTAGGTGATGCGAGGGGCTGTCCTATGCGGCAGCCCTTTGCCATTTTCTTGAAAACGCAGCGCCAACACTGCCTAACTTCGCATCTTTGCTTTGCTCCGGTCGTAATATATCCCTATGTCCATCATCGGTCGCTTGATCCGCTTCCGGCCCCGTCACTACCTTCAGGAGGCGGGCGCCATCACCACCGCTCCGGAAGTGCCTGTCGCGGGTCAGAGAGCCGAGTCACCCTCGCACCTTACGCGGTATATGACCTATGCCGCACTGATGGGGGCGGTTCCCGGTCTGCTCGGATTCGGAGAAGTGATCGCCCGTAAGTCGCTCGGAGCCTCGGCCCTTGAGGTAACCGCGCTGACCATGATCGCCCCGCTCGGCGCTGCCTCGTCGCTCTGGTGGGCGAGGTTGATGCAAGGCCGTAGTCAGGGGAAGTTCATCCTCCTCTTCGGCAGTCTGGGCGCGCTTTCGGTGGCGAGCGGGATGTTTCTCTCCGGGGTCGGACACCTGCTGGCTATCTGGCTGCTCTATCATCTTTTCATTCAAGCGCTCTTCGGGCAGGCGGAGAACCGGGTCTTGCAGCAGCATACCGATCCCCGGCGCACCGGGCGGGTCTATGGCCTGGCACAGTCGCTGGCGATGGGCATCGCGGGGATTCTGGCTTTCGGAGCCGGCATCTACATGGACCGTGTCGATACCGGTTATCGCCATATCTTCCTCCCCATGGCGCTTATCCTCTTTGGCGCAGTCTATCTTTTGGGGACGATACCGACTCGGCGGGCATCCGGCGACCGGGTCGAACTGGGCGGCCGTCTCGCTTACCGACCGGTAGCCCAGATGATCGAACTGCTGACGAAGCGCCCCGACTTCCTCCGCTTCGAGACCGCTTTCATGCTCTACGGCATCGCCTTCATGATGATCCTGCCGGTGGTGCCGCTCTATCTTGTTGACGACCTCGAGTTAACCTATCGTCAGATCGGCACTGCCCAGGGCGCGGTGATGAAGACCGCAATGATCCTGGCTATTCCGGTCTGCGGACGGTTCTTCGACCGTTCGACGCCGCACCGGATGGGGACATTGACCTTCTGGCTGCTCGCGACCTATCCGCTGCTGCTGCTGTCCGCGCTGCTCTTCACCGGCACCCTACGGCTGATGGCCATTCATACGGCGTTCGCCGTTTTCGGTATCGCGATGAGCGGCGTCGTGGTGCTATGGAATCTTTCGTCTATCCGCTTTTCCGGCGGTGAGGACTCGAACATCTATCAGTCGGTGCATGTGGCTGCGACGAGCATCAGGGGCTCGTTTGCGCCGCTCCTGGGACTGGCCTCCATGAGCCTCTTCGGACGCCCGGTGACGCTGGCTATCAGCAGCGCCCTCTGGATGCTGGCCGGACTGATGATGATCTGGATGCGTCGCCTTGACTTGAAACGTGGCGATTACCGGACACTGCGCGCCCAAATGCACCCGGTTCACTGATTAGTGGGGAGTAAGGAGCGCTATGATCATCCCCTATCGCTATATTGGCAGTTTCAAGGGGGCGATGTTCGCAGCGGCGGTCGCGATCGTTCTCGGCGTCCTCTACTACACCGACCGGATGGTGAACGATCTTCGCGAGTCGTCGCGCCGTTACCTGACGCTTAAGGTCGAGCGGTTCAAGTCCCTCTTCACCGCCGGTGATGACGCTGCGCTAAACGCCTATCTCTCCGAAATGGCGACCAAGGACTTCCCGCTCATCGTCGCCGACGGGCAGGGACTGCCGATGTCCTGGTCCGGAGTGCCGGAACTCGAAGCCCTTCCTTATGATGCCGCAAGACTGCGGGCAGCGGACTACCAGCGCGAATGGCTAAGTGCCGGTAATCAACCGGTCGAAATCGCCATTCCGGAATTCAATCTTACCTTCTACTTCTGCTACGGCGACACACCCCAGATCATACGGCTGCGACTGCTCCCCTATATCGAGGTGGCACTGGTCGGAGGCTTGATCCTCATCGGCTACATTGGATTCGTCAGCATCAAGAAGGGTGAAGAGCGGTCGGTGTGGGTCGGTATGGCGCGCGAAACGGCACACCAGTTGGGGACGCCGCTCACCTCGCTTTACGGCTGGGTTGAACTGCTCGGCGAACGGGGCGGCGATCCGGCAATGAAGGAAGAAATGGCGCGCGATCTGGAGCGGCTTCGGACCGTTGCCGAGCGGTTCAACCAGATCGGCTCTTCCGCGCCGCTCACAAGGACGGCACTGAAGCCGGTGGTTGAATCGGCAGCAAACTACATCCGCCGCCGTCTGCCCGAGACCGCCGGCAATCAGGTTGCCATAACCGTCGAAGTTCCGGCTGACCTTCAGGCTGCGGTCAACCCGATGCTCTTCGAATGGGTTATTGAGAATCTGGTCAAGAACGGTGCCGAGGCGATGAAAGGCCGCTCGGGGGCGCTAAAGGTGATCGGATCGAAGCCGGGTCGAAGGGTCGCGATCGACGTGAGCGATGAAGGCGTCGGGTTGCCGCGACGCCTTCATCGGGAAATTTTCCGTCCGGGCTACACTACCAAGCCGCGGGGGTGGGGATTGGGGCTTTCACTATCGAGGCGGATCATCGAGGACTTTCACCGCGGGCGCATTTTCGTCGCCGAGTCGGCGCCCGATCGGGGCACGACGATTCGGGTGCTGATTAGTGGGTAGGGCTACCGCCCTTCATCTGCTTGAGAAAATAAGCGTAATACCCCTGCTTCGTCATCCCCGCGCAGGCGGGGATCCAGTCGAGTCCTTCCGATCTGGGTTTCAGCCTGCGTGGGACGACGTTCAAATATCACCTCTCGTTGTAAGCGAGCACCTGGAAGTACCCCACGCTCCCTTACTTCTGCAACCCGATCAACTCGACTTCGAAGATCAGCGTCGCATTCGGGCCGATGTCCGATCCGGCTCCACGCGGTCCGTAGGCGAGGTTGGGCGGAATGAAGAATTTATACTTTGACCCCACCTTCATCAACTGGAGGCCTTCCGTCCAGCCGGCAATGACGCCGCTGAGGGGGAACGAGGTTGGCTCGCCGCGCTTGTAGGAAGAGTCGAACTCCTTGCCGTCGATCAGCGTCCCGCGGTAGTGGACGGTGACGTAGGATTCCGCGGTCGGGCGATCGCCGGTGCCTTCGGTGATCACTTCGTATTGCAGACCGCTGGCGGTCGTAACGACGCCGGGCCGTTTGCCGTTTTCGGCAAGGAACATTTCGCCTTCCTTTTGATTCTGGTCGGCGGCCGGCTTGTCGGCATCGGCGACCTTGTTCATCATATCGGACTGGAACTGCTGCATCGTCTGCGACATCTGCTCGTCGCTGAGCATCTGCCCAGAGCCTTCGATGCCGTCCTTAAGGCCTTGCAGGAAGGCGGCGGTGTTGATCTCGATACCTTGCATCTTAAAGGACCGGCCAATGTCGATGCCGATCGAGTAACTGACCTTGTCGGCCTGGGTGTCGAGTTTGACCTTCTCCTGGGCGTTGCCCTGGCAGCCGGCAAAGACGAGTCCGCAGGCGATGATGATGGTGCGGCGCATGGGGAACCTTTGATTAGAAAGCCTCAAGATAAGGCACTGCCCAACCGATTGCAACCGGTCGGGCAGGTGAGAGTGAGCTATTCGAGTTGTTGCTGGCACCCTTCTAAGAGCCTTTTCCTTTGCGTACACTGGTGAGCAAAGCTGTGGCAACGGCCACGAGTGAAGGCAACCCGAAGCCGCTAGCCCAACCATACGCACCCTTATAGGCCAAAATACCGGCAATGGTTAAAGTAAGAACGCCAAGAGTCAGCACAAACCACTGCGCTCGGGTGAATGCCGATCTCGCAGCCTTAAGTTCCAATCGCATGGCTTCGCTGTCCAACTTCTCTTCGCTTCTGCGGTGTTCACTTTCACGTATGAACTGAGTCGTTATGGTCTCGGCAAGACCTGGCAATACATCATCATAGCCCTTCAATATATCTGGTGGGGGTAGTGGGCCGTAATGAAGATTGACCTTAGTCTCACTACCTTTGACAATCGACAACGGATCGGGCCGCCGTCTTGCATCTATCTCGCTTCTTCGTCGCTCAGCGCGATTTGGATTCAAAGCTCAGTTCCGGATGTTGATCTCGGACTTTGTTCATTGCAGACCACAGCGCTTCGCCTACACGCTGCCAGTCACTGGCAAGAGCCTCTTCAACGCTTTTGGGCCGGAGACTTCCCAGTGCCTCAACAAGAGTTTCTCCTGTTGGCAAACGAGGCGGTTCGTCGGGAAAGAGCCTGAATGTCGAAGTTGCTTCCAACAATAGCCTGATAGCTCTTGGCATTGTGCTCATCTCACGTGTAATAGGATTAAAGTAAATCAATATACGATCGGCGGCGATACTTGTCAATCCGAGGTGGTCAACAAGGATGGGTGATTCAACTTCCCCTCACCCCCACGCCCCCTCCCCCGCCTTCACCTGCAAGTGCAGATGAGTCCCCTGCCCGACGTCGTGAACGAGCGCCGTCTTCATCTGCGGACGAGAGACGTCATATCTGAAGATCTGGTTCACCTCTCGGGCGAGCGTTTCGGCAACACCCTCCGGCCAGTCGCGGGTTCGGATATCGACGCCCCGCCAGGTTGCGTGAACGCCGGAATCGGTCGTTTGCGGCCGAAAGATCGACGTCAGGACGATGTCGAAGCCGCATTGCTCCTTCACCCACGAATCGACGAACCGCACCACCGCCCGGAGCCGCAAACTTAGGCGTCCGTCACGCCACTCACCGGCTACCTCGTCGGTTTTAAAACGGAGCATCGTCGGACGTCCTCCCGCTCCGCTCCCGCTCCACGATCTTCTGACCGACCTTGCCGCCGGTTAGGATGCCGAGCAGCCAGATGAGCGACTCCGGAAGTTCGGGTATCCCGGCTCCGGTGATAGATTCAAACAGCCATACCCCGAGCGCCAGGATCCAGCCGAGCACGAAGATAAGCCGGTTTGACGACAAATTGCCGTCCGAGTCAGAGAGAATCGATTTCATATGCTTTCTTCTTAAGTGAGTTTGCTGAATAACTACCTCCCCTTTGCCCCCCCTACTAAGTAGGTGGGGGAATGAAGGGGGGGTGCTGACGAATTACACCTAAGAGCCGTTTTTCAACAGACTCATATATTCCCCCTTGACCACTTGCTCACTTGATCACTTGTTCACTTGATCAACTGAAATAGGAACGCGAGCGTGTTCCCGATGCCGGCGACGACGGCTCCGACCCACAGCGCAGCCCGGCGATTGCGGGAGAGCGTTGCGGCTTCGGAACGTTGCTTGAGCCGGTCCACTTCGACGACCAGGCCTTCCCGGCCATTGCCGTAGAGCGACTCGTCATGCCGGTGAAGTTGCTCTTTCAGCGGGTCGAGGTGCAAGCCCAGAAGTTGATCCATCGCCTCGCGGTCGGATTTGGTCATATTTACTCCGCAAGATTGTCATAGACTTCGATGAGTCCCGCCCAGCGTTGCGCCGACTCTAACGCCTGCTGCCAGGATTCTGCTATCTGCTCGCGGGTTCCGATGGCTTTCACTTTGGCGCCCAGTTCGAGCGCTTCTTCGGGCGTCTCGGCTTCGGCAATCAAGACGCTGTCTTCAATCCGATAGGTCATTGCTCCTCCGGTTGTTCTTGATACTTGAAACTTGAAACTTATCGTCATCCGTTCACGCTCCTTGAGACCTCCCGCCAACTCGTGCCGTCGAAGACCAGTTGCAAGACCGTCCCGTCCACGCTCGTGAACGCCGCCGAGAGATTCACCGAGTTCGCCGCTTCCGTCGCGTCGTCGGTGATGGTAATCTTGTCGTTGAGGAAGATGAGGGTTAGGGTCTGTCCGTTCTCCCCGCCGGTGATAGTGCCGATGGTATTGCCGCCCCCGTCGCCGGTGAGGCGCATAGTGTTGGAGATGACGGCAAAGGTTATAACTCCCGGACCGAAGGTCTGACTTTCGCAGGTAGAAGCATACACTCCGTGCCGGTTGACGACAAATTGTGCCGCTCCATTGACAAGGCAGCGAATGAGGCGCTGAATGTCGCTGCCAAAGCCAAGCCCCGCTCCGCTGTCCGAGCGGTTGATTTGAAAGTCAACGCCGGTCTGCGCACCGCCCTGATTGTAGTAGGTCGTTACCTCAAGGAGACCGGACGACCGGTTGCCTGTCCAACCCGCCGCTGCCAGTGCCGCAACCCGAATCCGACCAGACCCTGCCCCACCAGAGGAGGCAAAGAGATAAAGGTCGTTATTGGTTGCTCCGCCCGCGCGGACACGAGTGTCGCTCGTGCCGGCACTTCTGAATGTCCCCGATGAGCCTTCCGCGTTCACATCCCCGCCGGAGGTGATAGCTCCGGTGGTCGTGAGTGCGCCGTCGCTCGTAAGCGTCATCGGCGTCGTATAAGCCGCGCCGTTGTTCGAGCCTTGAAAGAGCAGGTTCGAGGTGATGGCACTCGATCCCGCAACCGGCTGATTCCAAATCTGCCAGTCGAAAGTGCGGGACTGGGCAGTTGCCGCGCTCTTCCACGCCGTTCCCCGAAAGCGAAGCGAGGGCGATACCTGCGCCGTTACGCCGGAGGTCGATGCCGCCCGATTGTCAAGGAACAGACCCATCGCCGTCGAAGCGCCGAGCGCCGTCGGTGTCCGCGCCAGAACCCGCCCCGCCTTCGTCGCACTGAAGACCAGCGAATCGCCGTTCCAAAGCGAGAGGCTGTCCTTCAGCGTCGTCCGACCAAGCACGTCGAGCGTATCGTTGAAGACCGTCGGGAGAACGACTGCACCGCCCTTGAACTTGGGCGAACCGCCCCGACCCCACGAGCCAATGTCGCTCGCCGTCAAGAGCCCGATGGCGAGGAACGCCAGCAGCATCCTTTGAGCCTTAAGCCTTGAGCCTTTCATCAATTCTCCCCCCAAAGCGTCCAAGCGATGTTGACGCTATCCGCCGTCGTAGTCCCGAAGACAAAGCGAATGAATCCGCCGCGCGGGATGCGCAACGGATAGTCCCACCGCCGCGCCGTATCCAACAACGCCTCATAGACTCCCTGCCCGTAGAGCGGATGGTTGAACCCGCCCGACTGGATGAACCGGTTCGTCGAATCGGCGCTCCACGCAGCCGCCGCGGTAGTGTCGTAAGCCAGTTCAAACCGCGCTGAACCCACCACCGCCGAATCCCCGACATTGTAATTCGACACCTTCAGAGTCAGCGTGAATCGCTCCGGGTTGAACCGGGCGATGTTGCTGTTATCGACCGCCGCAACTGATGGGCTGTAACCGATTTGCAGCCAGGATGTCGTATAGGTATTCCCCGCTCCGTTGATCCGGCCCGAGCCGCTCCAGATGACGGGAGTGTGTTCGCTCGACAGGAAGTCGGAGGCTGTACCGACCGGCGACACGCCCGGCTGAGCGAACGACAAATCGAAGAGAACAGCACCGAGCGCGCAAATGATCTTGCAGAATCTCATCGATAGACCTTTGTTAGTTGTGAATTGGACATTAAGCCATAAGCCTTTAGCCTTAAGCCTTGAGCCTTTACGATTTTCCGCCCGCTTTCTCAATCACCCGCTTACTCGCTCACTTCATACCACTCACCCCGATATCTGAAGCGATGGACCTTGACCGGCATTTGGCCATTCGGTGCCGCGAGCGCGAAGCCGGTTCCCGGCTGAGCGCCGCGAAAGACGAAGGAACCTTCATAGACCTTCAGGATGTCGTCATAGTAGAAATAGGCCGCGCTGCCGTCATAGTCGCGCCCCGGCGTATGATCGCACCGGCGGACATCTTCGCCGCAGACCGAGCAGGTCGGACGGCGAAACGAGAAGCCGAGCGAGGCCTCGCACCAGATGCCGCCGTCGATGTTGACGCGAAGGTCTTCGGCGGCGGAATGAGCCCGCATCCAATAGAACTTCGGCACGACATAGGTTATGCCGGTCCGGTCGTCCTTTTCCAGGCTGCCGCCGAAAAACCGGGCTACACCGAGGCCTTCCTTGCGATGCCCGACCAGCGCCGGAGCGCCTTGTACCAGTTGTAGAAGTCTCGGCAGGTCGGCCGTCCGGAAGCGGCCAAATCCGGCATCGACGGCATCTCCCGCCAGACGGCAGCGACGGATCTGAACGTCGCGCGCCGTTACCGGCACCGGCGGTGGATTAGGTAGATTGTTGATTGCAATGATGTCGTCGTCGCCGCCTTTCGACGGATCGGGCAGCAATAGCCCCGATAATTCCCGATATAGCCAGTCCATAGATTTGGAATTTGGGTTTTGGATTTGGGATTTGGCACTCACGCCAAACACTTCTTGCTTCAACTTCAGATTTCCGCCCTGCGATGCCCTCTGCAAACGAGGGGAACGGAAATCAAAGCCCTAACTTCCGCTTGCCTTCCTCCTGCGAGATGTAGCCCCGCTCGACCATTCGGTCGATGCAGTCGAATTCGGCGCGTTCGGCTTGGGCACGTTCCAACCGGAACGGATCGGGATGGCGGTCGAACTCATTCCGCGCGACGCAGCCCGTGCCGTTCAGTTGCAGTTCGAGATTGGCGACCCAGTCGGCAACTCCCGCGCCGGTCAGTTGATGCGACTGCACCACCTGCATCAGCAGATCGTATTGCGACTGGACCCAGTTCTGCGTCGAACGGTGCGTCCGGCCCAACACCCAGGGAAAGAGTTTCAGCCCGGTGATGACATCTTCGATCACCTGCTCGCGGTTGAGCCGCCATTCCCACGACTTGCCCGATCCGCCGACCAGTGTAACTTCGACATCGCTCCAGGTGAAGAGGTTGTCGTCTGGCTCGAGGTTGCCGAACTGCGCCACCACTTCGTTGAAGAACCGGTTGGCACGTTCGGTGTATTCGTAGTCGCCCTCCCAACTGAACCGCTCGGGCCGGCCGATCTTGATTTGCAGCCGCGGGGTCCCGGCATTATGCGATGACCGCGCCATATCCTCGAGCATCAGTTGCTCGATCTCGCTGACAAACGGGATGCAAGCCAGCGGTTCCGAGCCGAGAGGGTTGGCAAAGTCGATCCCCAGCGTTCCGTAGAAGAAGTAGCACGGATCGAAATAGACCTTTTCGGTATTCTCATCGATGCCCGATGGCACTTTGCGGCGACGCTGCGCCGCCGTCACGCCGTCGCCTGCCGGGCGCAAGACAAAGGCGCGCCAGCCGTCCGGAGTCGCTTCCCAGCCTATCGACTCGGGATCGACGAAGCGGACGTGGTCGATGCCCTTTCCATCATCCTTGAGGACGGCCTCGAGGGCGCACCGGCCGGTAGTGAACAGTTCGAGAAAGTAGCCTTCGGCCAGTTTGACGAATCCCGATCCACGGCCATAGGGGGCTTCGAGAAGGCGGTCGTCGAGGGCTTCAAGCAATTTCTCCGCCGCACGGCGCTGATCGGCCGGGCCTTCCAGAGTCCGGTTCAGCCGTGTGGCGGTGAGCCGCGTCCAAGCCCAGACGCCCGCCGAAATGATCGGAATCGAATCGCGCAGGTAGCGGTGCAAAGCCACCCGGCTGCCGCCGTATGAAAGTCCACCCCCGGCGGTCTCTAAGCGGCCCGATCCCCGCATCACCCGCTCGAGACCGCGCGGCTCCCAAACCCGTCTCAGATGCCGTTCCGGGGAGGGGCGCGGGGTTGGAGTGATGACAGCCATGGCATCGAGCAACCGTTTCCTGCCGCGCACCTGCACCAGGCCGTCGAGCGTCCGCGCGTCAAGATTCCTGCGTCGTTTGAATAGGTTCATTGCAGATGTCCCTTATTTGCGTTGTGCAAACTGGTCGATTATCTTTGTAATAGTAACTGGTTCACGTTGTTACTAACCCGTGAATAAACTTGAACATCGACGAACTGACCCTTCGGCTGCTGGTGATTGTGACGCCGGGGTTGGTCTGCTATTTCATCAGCCGGCAGTTGATCGCATCGGCAGGACAGTCTGGCTTGGAAGTCGTCCTGCGAATATTCCTCTATGCATTTCTCTCGTATCTTCTTGTAGGCATTGCCAGTTTGTTGATTCCCGGCATGAAGTCCCTGGATCCCATCGCCCTCTTCTTGGATCGCCAGGCAAGGGTTGACACCAAACTGCTCGGCTATGGGACGCTTGCCGGGGTGGCACTGACATACATCCTCTCCTATGCCTGGAAGTTCGCTTGGGCAAACCGCCTAGGGATACTCATCGGTGCAACCCGCCGATATGGCGAAGAGGATGTTTGGGAGCAATTCCTAAGCTCCCCGGATTCCAAAGTCAACAGCGGTTGGTTATTTGTCCGGGATCACACTGCCGATCTGCTATACTATGGCTATGTCGCCAAGTATTCTGAATCACGTCAGACGCGGGAACTTCTTTTGCAAGACGTCGCAGTATATACAGCGCAGGAGGGAATGCATCTTTACGACACCTCCTTCGTTTATCTTCAACGCGAGTTGGGTCAAATCACCTTGGAAATCCCGCTCAAGGGCGGTGTCTCATCATCCGAAAGTCAGGAGAATCAACTAAATGTCTGAAAGCAAGGCATCATCCGATTCAACACCCGCGCGAACCCCTTTAAGGGGCATGGAAAAGACAGGGGGGGTGAATCCACCTCCATCCAAGCCTCGCCCGCAGGTTACTCCTCCTTCATTGAAGCCGAAAAAATAGGGGTTTTGGCGTTGCGCATCACCTTCCCACCCCGGCTACCCGCGCCCCGGACCAGGCCGGCCTGCTGCCGTCCAGCAAACTGACGACGAGGTAGCGCAGCGCGTCCATGGCGTGGTCGTGGACATCGTCCTTGTAGGGTTTGCGGCCACCCGCCGGGTCCCACCGGTAATGCCGGATATGCTCAATCGTCCGGACGCATTGCGGCGCAAAGCGGAACCGCACCGCGCCGTTTGCATCCCTTAGCAGCGATTTTACGAGATCGACGCCGGTCAGGATTTCCGACGGCCGGTGGACGATATGAAAGCCTTCCCGCCTCAGCCGTTCAACCGACGAAAGGCCCTTGTCGGTGCGCTGCTCGCCGGCTGGATCGCAAGCCGTCCAGATGACATCGCTCTCGGCCAGTCCGTTGCGGGAATCGACCGCCCGTATCGCCAGCCCCATAGAATCGACCGTCGCGTCGCTCCCCTCCCATTCGTCGAAAACCACCAGACTGCCGTCGGGCAGTGCTTCCGCCCAGATCACATAGGGATTGCGGTAGCCGAAGTCGATGCTGCGAAAGGTCCGCCCGCGCCCCCTCCGCCAGAAGTAAGTCTCCTGCAGAATGTGCAGTTCCGGATCGAACTCGCCATAGACCCGGTCCGCCAGGATACTGAAGTCGATCTCCTGTTCCTGCCGCCAGCGTTCTTCGGAAAGACCGCGCCGGGCACTGCGCTCCCATTCTTCGTCGCGAAGCGGATGCTCCATCCAGTGCAGCCGGAACTTCGCGCAGGCGTCGTGAGCATCGCTCCAGAGGCGGTAGAAGACGTTGTCGGTGCCGTTGGGGGTTGAGACGCCGATGAACGTCCCCCCGGAGTCAACCGCCGGCTTGACCGCCGTCCAGATGCCTTCCGACCGCGGTGTGAAAGCCATCTCATCCCAGAAGACGCCGGCGGGGCTGTGCATCCGGACGGCCGATTCGGTCGCCGGCAGGGCAATGATACGGCTCCCATTGGGAAAGGTCGTCTCACCCTCCTTCACCTTGATACCTTCTCCCAGACCTTCCGGCAGTTCGCGGATCATCACCTTGAGCCGTTTGACCAACTCCCGGGAGTCGCGCTCACCCTTCGAGAGGAAGAGGTAAAGCCCCGAAGGTTCGTAGAGTGCCCGATAGAGATGCACCGCTGCAATAGACCAGGTGGCCAGCATTTGGCGCGATTTGGCGATCAGGAGAAGCCGGTTCGCTGATGCGCATTCGACCATCCGGCGCGCAAATTCGTAGTCCGGAAAGGGCTTTATTCCACCTCTGGCATCGAGCGTTCGGATGTTCGTATGTATCCAGTCCCACAATTTCGGATTTTGGATATTGGATTTTGGATTTTGTTAGGCAGAACGACCAGTTCATCGCTTGGTGCAGTTCACCCAGTATTCTCCCCCCTGCTTTGCGGGGGGGCAATTTTGTTTTGCTTTTTGCCCCCCTGTAGTCCCCCCGCCAAGCGGTGGGACACGGGAGCGATTAGACTGCACACTTCATTACCCGTTCCTCGTCTAACGTTCGCTCCATTCCCAACTGCTGTTGCCGGATTTGCCGGCCGGCGTCTGGACGGGATGCGTCAGGAACGGGCGAAGCGTTTGCCAGGCGGTTGTTTCGTAGGAGTTGGCAAGTTGCATCCAACTGCGCGCCCGTCCTTCGGGCGAGGTTGCGCCGTCGAGCAAGGCTCGCGCTGCTAGTCCCCTACATACCGCCGAGAGGGTCATTTCGGTCGCCGAGGTGATCAGTCCCTGGTCGGTCGATGCCGCCCCATAAGGCGGCTTCAGTCGGGGCAGTATCTTCGCTTCAACCTCGGTGATGGCTTGCGGAATAAGGGCTTGAACGCCGGCTGCCGCCGGTAGTTGATAGTCCACAAAGAGCAACGTATCCGACAGGTCGCGGTTGCCGGTCACGTTGAAGACCTCGCCAGTCGCGTAGTTGATGTCGTAATCGACGTCGCGCTCCAGTTCCTCGTAACTGCGATACCAGATTTCGACGCTCGACGCGTCCGGGATCGCGCTATCCTCGATGCGCCGGATGCGCCCGCCTTCCCAATCGACGGCAAAGTCGTTCTCCGCCGAATAGATCTGCTGCAGGACCGCATCCGCCGCGACGACGATTTCGCCCGGGAGGATCTGCAAATGCGCCAGCGACGCCCAGTTCTCGCCGTTCAGGATGACCTGCTGATGGACTATCTCGGACGGCGGAAGGGGCCGCTTGACGACCTCGCTCTGCGGCACCAGGCCGCGATGCGGCAGGATGCCAATGCCGTTCGATCCGATTAAGATCGGCACGTCGTGATGCTGCGCAGGCGGCTGGTCAAGGTTGAGCAGGTGGTTAAGGACCAGGGTTGAATCGGTCCAGGACATAGGGATTCCCTACTGTTCGTGTATGGTTAATGACTACTGGATCAGCATCACCGTTGCCGTCGCGGTGAGCGTCGCATTCTCGGCGACGTTAGCAGCGGCGATCGTCGTATCGACGCCGTTCAACCGGGCTTTGACGGTGTACGTCGTGCCGCCATGCTCGGCGTAGAGTGTCAACCGGTCGCCGGCGGCGAAACCTACGGCGCCGGCATCCGAGCGGTGATTAGCCCCGTCCCAGACGTCAAGCCCGATGATGAACCCGGCTCGCGGCAGCGGCAGGCCGTCGCCGGTCTCACCGCCCGCGCATTTCAAGGTCGTCGAAGCCGTCGTAACGAGGGCCGAGAAGTGGATCAACACCTCGGCTCGCTTCGCCAGCAGATAGTTCAGGGTATGGTTGAGTGACATCGTTGCCCTATCGGTTTCGAGATTCGCTAAATCCTTGAATGGAAGCCACGATCAGCATACATTATGGTCGCGGAGGTTGAAGGCCTGGTGACCTAAGCAGCCTGATACACTGCTGCCCTTAACGGGGCGGGGTTCGATTCCCCCACCCTCCGCTGAATCCTGTAGAACTTGCAAAAGGCTTGACAACGCCTCGAGACATTGTTAACTTGTAAGCGTATCAGGCTGCACTTAGGCACGGCCTAAGGAATCGAGCCTACGTTGACCGCTTTATGCGTGACAACGGCAAGTGAACGGGGCGGCTTAGGTTGCCCCGTTCTCTTTTCTCCCTCCCTTCATCCTTCATCCTTTATCCTTCCAGAGCCGGGGCATCAGGGCCCGGAGGTTGGTTTGACCCGTATAGCCCCGGACTCCGGAGATATTCCATGGCTTTGCGCCGCGACTTTAGTAGTTCGACATCAGCGCAGCGCCATCGACCATGATGGTATAGACCGATTCCTTTGAGACGACCGCCGACTCGAGTTTCTGGTTGATCACCTTCTCGGCTTCGATCATCAGCGGCTGGGCGACCGATTCACGCACCGCAAACCGGGCGTCGAGAGCGATGATCTCGGTCGCCGTCGCGTTCGGCGCAACGACGAGCCGCGCGTTGACCGGGTAGATCGAGCGGAAGTCGCCGGTCTTTTGCAGCAGTTCGCTGCCCTGCCAGACGAGCGGGTCCTGGAACTGGTCGAGGTTGACGATGGTCTCGATGTCCGACTTGGCGGCGAGGATATGGGTCATCCGGGCGGGGACGTCGAAAGCCATCGCAAGGTGGACGAGGTCGGAATAGGCGAAGGTTCCGGCATTGCCGTTGAAGACGTCGCTGGCGCCGGCCGAGACGTTATCGCCTCCGGCGAGCAGGCTGTAGATTTCGTCTATCTCGTCGTAGGCCATTTGCGCGCCGATCCACCAGAGGAAGACCCGGAACTCGGCTAGGTTCTGATTGCGCACAACGCGGTAGGAGAAGTCGAATTGCCGACCGCGATCGACGATATGGGCTTCCTTGTCGCGGTGGAGCAATTGAACCCGGGGATAGGCGGCACCCTCTTCGGCACGATGTGCCAGCGATTCCCGTGCGACTCCGGTCTGGATGTAGATCGGATGCACCTTGGGCCCCTTCTCCGGCACCGACGCCGCAATCAGTTCGACCGGGTTCTGCACCTTGCGGTAGCCCCGCTCGATCTCGCGCAGGATATATTCCGGCAGGAGAACCAGCCCGCCCCCGACGAAGAACTGCTCGAGGACTATGGAGCGCGACCCTTCGGCGCTAATGCCGTGCAGCATCAACTGCCGTTCGAAGGCATCCAGCGGCGATCCCGGTTCGGACGGGTCGATCTGTTCGAGGAGTTCGCTGAAGGAGAGTCCCTGTTCCTGCGCCTCGGCGTAGAGCGCAAGGTTGCCGGCTCGCGAGTGCGCTACCACGACCTCCTTTAGTTTCCGGGCATTCTCGAGATTGATTTGCATAGTGTGAAATTCCTTAGGTGATTGAGGGTTGGAACTTGAGTATCAAGTATCAAGTATCAAGTATCAAGACGGCACTCAGTGCTTCATAACTATGACTTCTTGACACTTGTTACTTGGCACTTGATACTATCCGAGCCAGACGTCGCAAGTGCCGGCGCCGGAATCGACGGCGATCACCTGTCCGCGCATCAAGTGGCCTCCGGCGGCGATGTCGGCGTCGGCGGAGGCTTGCCGCACTTTGCCCGCGCCATCGCACTCGACCATCTGGTTGATCACCGGCGTCGTCGCGGCATACTTGAAGCGCGCCACGCCGCGCGCCTGCACTGCGCAAAGCGCCGGGACCGTGGTGCCGGCCCCGAGTTCCTGCGAGACCCAGACGACCTTGCCGAAGAGTTTGTCGCCGGCAGCGCCCATTCCGACCTCATTCGAGTCCGAAACGACGCATGCCGTCAGGTTGTTGTCGAGGTCCGACTGGGTGAAGTCCTTGTTGGCGGAGGTATCGACCCGAAAGGTCAGAAACGGCGTCCCGCCGATGCCGTTGTTGTCGATCTGAAAGTTCGTTGCCATAGTTTCCTCTGTTGGTTGTCAACGGGTATTAAGCCTTGAGCCTTGAGCCCTAAGCCCTGAGCCTTCGCTATCTCCCGCTGCGGAAGCGCTCGGGGGCGTCAAGGGATGTGCTCCGCTCGTTCCCGGCCGGCAGGATCAGGCCGCTCCATGAGGGTTCACGAACTGGCTGAATGTCGTCTATATGCGACATATAGGCGCCGCTTCCAACCGGTCCTGTCGTGACGCCCGTCTCCTGGCGCAGGCTCTCATTCTCCCTGAGAACCGCATCGACATCGACTTCGATGACGATCGGCGCAGGCAGCGGCTCATCGGTGTGGTGTTGCATACCGGACTCCTCGTTAATTTGATGGTGATAATATACGACATTATACTCGCTCTTGTCAAGTGCAAAGATGGATATAAGCGACAGCGCGTTCACTTTTGTCAACTTCTCGTCGCTAAGTTCGGTTCACCTTCCCAATACTCCCCCGTGCCTGCCGGCGGCTTCTTGCGCCTTCACCGCATAGACCCTATATTGAGGCGTCGCACCCCATCCTTTTCCCGGAGGTCTCGTCGTGTCCGTTTCGTTTCATCGTATTGGCGTTCCCTTTGTGACGGTGCTTGCGCTTATGGCCATCCTGCCCGCAAAGGCTCAGGCGGTCTCGGTTCGGTGGCCGCAGGAGGCTGTTCAAGTCGAGGTCCGCTTCGACACTGCCGCGCACCGGGTCGAAGGCGTCGCCCGTTTGACGCTTCCGCCCAAAGGTCCCAAGTCAGCCGGATTCCTTCTTAACAAGGACTTCACCGTCACCGAAGCGACCTTCGCCGGTGAACCGCTCACCCTCGAGCGACTTGACGACTACGACACAACCGAGGTGACGGAACACTACGGCACCTACGGACGCTGGAATCCCGGCCGGGCCGCGTTCTATTACGGCAAACTCGGGAAGAAGCAGGCCAAGGCGAAGGCTCCGGTGATCCTCGAGGTGAAGTTCCACGGCAGCCTCTACCGCCCGCCCGACAACCGGCAGTTCTCGCGCGAAAAGATTGCCTTCGAAGTCGATGGCACCATCGGCAGCGAGGGCATATATCTCTCGGCTGGCGCCTTGTGGTATCCCCGGCTGCCCGATGCGCCCTGCCCGACGACCATCACCGCGCGTCTCCCCAAAGGCTGGAAATGCGTGACCGACGGATCGGTTACCTCGAACAAGGAGGAAGCCGCCTGGGTTGAAATCACCCACGAGAGCCGGACGCCCTCGGACGGCGTCAACTTTTCGGCGGCGCCCTGGCAACTCTACGGCGACGAAATCGACGGGGTTGCGCTCGAAGCCTACTTCCTGCCGGCTCAGGCCGAACTCGCACGCGGCTACCTCGACGCCTGCAAGCGCTATATGCAGATGTATGTGCGGCTGATCGGACCCTATCCCTTCCCGAAATTCGCCGTCGTTGACAACTTCCTGCCCTCGGGTTATGGCATGCCAGGCTGGACGCTGCTCGGATCGGAGGTGATTCGCCTCCCCTTCATCAAGGATGTCTCGCTCGGCCACGAAGTGCTCCACAACTGGCTCGGCAATTCACTCCTTGTCGATTATCGCGGCGGGAACTGGTGCGAAGGCCTCACCACCTACCTTGCCGACTACCGCTACAAGGCTGACTCCGACAGCCTAGCCGCGGTCGAGTACCGAATGAACATCCTGCGCGATTACGCCGGCTACGTCTCCGCCGGATCGGATTACCCTCTCGTCGAATTCACCGAACGCGAGAACCCGCGCGACCGCGCCATCGGCTATGGCAAGACGGCAATGGTCTTCCACATGCTGAAGGGCACCCTCGACCGTGAAGAGCCGGGTAACTTCGAGGCCATGTTGCGCGATGCCTATAAGAAGAATGTTTGGAAGCCGATTGCCTGGAAGACCTGGCGAGAGCAGTCCGAGCGTCAAAGCGGTCAGCGGCTCGACTGGTTCTTTGAGCAGTGGATCGAATGGCAGGGCGCACCGGAGATTTCGATCGGTGAGGCGCGCCTCGAAGAAGAGGAAGGCTCGTGGCGGCTGGTGATGGAAGTCGTTACCAGGGGCGAAGGAAAGCGCCCTTATATGTATTTCCTGCCGGTGCGGGGGATCTCCGACGAAGGCCGGGTGGACTACACGGTCTTCATTCAGGAGTCACCGCAGAAGATCGTGGTCGGCGGGCCGGGCAGTGCTGAAGCCGTGGTGCTTGATCCCGGCTTCGACCTCTTCCGCAAAGTCTATCCGGGCGAGACGCCGCTCACCTTCGCATCGTTCTTCGGCGACAAGGAGGGCCTCCTCGTCGTTCCCTCGCAAGGTAAAAATGCAGAGAGTTATCGCAAAGCCGCCGAGGGATTGAAAAGCGAAGGCCAGAAGGTGTTGACCGACGCTGAATACCGTGCAATTCAGGAGGCTCGGCAAGCCCCTCAATCACTCTGGATCTTCGGCTCACCGGCCGAGAATTTCCTCTGCCGGGACTACCCCGACGACGACACGAGGCTCGAGTTTCTGCCCGGCCGCGAACCGCGTTGGAAGGAAGATAAACCGGTGCCCGAGGGATTCAATTTCCGCGGCGAGATGTTCCGCGGCGGAGCAATGACCGCAACCCTTATCGGCTGGCATCCCTCCGCGACCGGTAAGAAGTGCATCGTCCGAACGGTAACCCTGCCCTACGGCGATCCGGTAGCCGGAACGCGCAAACTGCCGCATTACGGAAAGTATAGTTACCTGCTCTTCGAGGGCGATACGAACGTGCAGAAGGGCGTCTGGGCGGCGGCGGGCGAGAGTCCGATGGTCTGGAGGAGGTGAGGGGGCAACCTTCCCGCATCAGTTTCAGATAGGCTGATACGTCAAGCGCCCCGGCGGGAGGTTGTTCGCCGGGGCGCTCGTTTATCATGCTTCAGGTATCACAGACGTTACTTCAAGAGTGTAACCCGCAATCCCGGCCCAAAGTTCCCGCCGCCCTTACCAATCGGGCGCAGGTGATAGGTTCCGGAGGGTAGATTGCCGGCTCTCCATACCAGCCGGTGCGACCCCGCTGGCAATGCGCCCGTGGCTATCACCTCCAGTTGCCTTCCTCGACCATCAAAGACGGCAAGCCCCGTTCTGCTTGATACTCGAACTGCGATGCTCAGTTCGCCGTTAAACGGATTAGGCCAGGCCGCCATCGCCATCCCTCCGGGAAGATGCACTTCGGAACCCGGCGGGACCGACTCCTCTTCTTCTTCTACAAATTCATAGCAGCCTATATCGGGGGCCGCGCCGAAGAAGTCTTCGTCGTCGATCCAGACGATCTCCCTTCGCTGCCACGAGTAGGCTTGCGTCCCGGTGTCGATGCAGGGGCTTACCTCGGCCCACAAATGGTAGTCCCCTTCTCCGACGAAGAGCGGGTCCCAGGTGGTGTTCTCCTCCTCCCAATTCAGTTCGCCGCCGTTGTTGAGGGCGACGCCGTCTTCGCCGAATTGGAAGCAGGAAAAGGCAATGGTGAAGGAATTCGACTGGGCGCTGAACGAAACCGACGGGCTGCGACCGTTGTCCCAGATGATGGAGTTGACCGCCACGACGTGGGAATTGTTCAACTGGTAGATCGCGCCGGCTTCGCGTCCGGCATCGTTACCGGTGATGGTGGTGTTGACGATGTCGGCGCGCGAAAGATACATCGTAATCGCTCCGCCCTGGACGGTTGCGGAATTGCCGACGATCAGGCAGCGATTGACACGCGCCACGGTGTTGTTCTGAAAGGAGAGACCGCCACCGGTTCCGACTCCGCCGGATGCAACATTATTAAGGATGTGGCAGGAATCGAGGTTGACAGTCGAATTGGCTGCGTAAAGACCGGCGCCCCCGCCATTGGCAACGTTGCCTTCGATGGTGCAGCCCCGAAACTCGTAACGGCCGGTCATAGCCATGATAGCACCCGCCCGGGCGGGCGACTGGCCTACGCCGGTCGATTCATTGCCGCGAAAACCGCAGCGAATCAGTTCACCGGTGGCGCCGGAGATCTGCAGACCTGCCGCATAAAGCGCCCGGCAGGAATCGACCCGGACGTCGAAGAGATAGGCTTGCCCGCCGTTCCAATAAATGCCGCCGCCAACCCCGCCGCGCAGATCGACCTGCCGGGCTTCGCATCCGGTCACCCGCAGGCTCCTGAGCCGGGGCGAGGCATTCGCTATGTAGATCCCGCCGCCGTAGGGCGCGACGCCGCCCTGTAGAGTCAGACCTTCCAGAACCGCCCCCTCGTTCTCATTATTGTCGAAGACGACAATGCTCCCCTCATCGTCGCCGGGCGTGAGGACGGTCTCTTCGATCAGACTCGTATCCCTATCGACAAGATAGGTGCCCCCAATGACGATGTTGCGGCCCTCAAAGTCGATCCGCTCGCGGTAAACACCTGGCGCGAGCATCACCGTGTCGCCCTCCTCAGCGTCAACGATGGCAGCCAGAATGAAGTCATAATCCTCGGGGACGCGCAGTATAAGCGCCTGCGACGATTCCATACCCAGACAAGTGAGCAAGGTAATGATCAGTAAAGTGCGCATCGGTTGCCTCCAGTGGTGAGGTGATTACTTACTTCGTTCGGCTGTCGAATCCCTCCCGGACGCCGGCGTTACACTAATCCTTACAGGTGCGGAGCAAGGGCGCGCATCAGATGCTCCTTCGGCAGCGCTCCGACGATCCGCTCGACCGGCTTCCCGCCTTTGAACAGGATCATCGTCGGGATGCCCTGGATGCCGTAGCGCATGGCAACCTGGGGATTGTCATCGACGTTCAGTTTGCCGATCTTCAGTTGGTCGGCTTTCTCATCCGCGATCTGTTCGAGGATCGGCGCAATGAACCGGCAGGGGCCGCACCAAGGGGCCCAGAAATCGACCAGAACGGGCAGTTGAGCAGCATCGATCGTGGTGTCGAAATCGGCGTCGCTCAGGGTAATCTCACGAGACATGGAACTCCGTTGGTGGTTTTACGGGGGGCAGTTCACAGTTGCCCTTTCCGAGAGCGGGTGTTCGCGTAGGGTCGGATTCCAATCCGACATCCGTTGGGAGAATTGGAAATCGCCCCTACGCGAGCAACTGTAAATTACCACCGTTGATAATTGGTCACCATTTAGCCAATAGCATCTGTCATAATGACAGTATGACTGCCCTTATGACGGGAAGCGGATGGTGAATTCGATTTTCTATGTAATACGGCAACAACCGGGCCATAAGTCAACACGGGGTCGGCTGTCACTTATGTAACTGAAGAATTCAGAAGCCGACATGATCGACCCCTTGTATCTGCTTGAGAAAATAGGCGTAATAAACTTAGATCGTCTTGCCCGCGAAGGCGGGCATCCAGGCGAGATTGACTTGACTGGATTCCCGCCTACGCGGGAACGACACCCTTGTTACGCACACTTTCCAACTTGATACTTGCTTGCTTGTTATTTCGGAATCGCCGTTCGCGCCAGGCGGTCAACCTCGCGGTTGAGCGGATCGGCTGCATGCCCACGCACCCAGTGCCACTCGATCCGGTGCTTCGCGGCAAGTGTTTGCAGTCGTTCCCAAAGGTCCCGGTTTTCGACCGCCCCGCCGGTCGATAGCCGCCACTGCTTCCTGATCCATCCCGGCAGCCACTCGGTCATCCCCCGCACCAAATAGGAGGAGTCGGAATAGACCTCAACGACTGAGGAACGCTTCAAGGCTTCGAGCGCCCGGATCGCAGCGGTCAACTCCATCCGGTTGTTGGTCGTCGAGGCTTCGTAACCTGTAATCTCCTTGCGATGGACGCCGGAGAGCAGAATCGCCGCCCATCCGCCCGGTCCCGGATTGCCGCTGCAGGCGCCATCGGTGTAAATCGTTACGACCGTTGGCGGGCGTCCCGATGGGTGGTTTGGACCGTCATTCAACAAAATCATATTACGCGATTCGACGCCGTTCTGCAATCGGGTTCGGGCTTTTGCCGGGGTCTTCACCTGCTCGGGCTGTAGTCGGTTGCGGCAACGCTTGATTTCACGGCCGCCGATCCGCTATATTGAGTGCCCAAGGATCGGATCCGATAGCCGGATCCGCTGTAACCGCGCCTCCTCAGGCTCACCAAGTCCGGTAATCTTATGCCCCGGTCGTCCTCCACATCTGCCCGTCGCAACACCGCATCCCTGCTGGTTACGAAATATATGGGGTCGAAGAAGGCGATTCTCGACTTTGTAACCGGCGAACTGGTGCGCCTTACGTCCCCCGGCGACATCATCATCGACCTGATGGCCGGCACCCACACTATCGGCTATGCGATGAAAGACCGCTGCCTAATAGTCGCCAACGACATCCAGCGCTATTCGATGGTGATCGGCCAGACGCTGCTCAATTACAATCCGGAAATCCGTTTCGACGGCGAGATTCGCAACGCCTTCCGGAGATACTTCGCCGCTAATATGCGGCACCTCGAAGGCCTCTTCGAGACGCCCCTGCGCATGGAACGGCTCTTTCTCACCGAAGACCCAACGCGGCTGCCGCGCTGGGAGCAGTATTGCGACTTTTGCGAATCGTTCCCCTATGTTGGACGTCCGGCGGTGGCCTCGGACTGGCCTGAGGATCTGACCCTGCTCTTCGCCCAGCAGCGCATCAACGCCTACCGAACGCTGCACAAGTTGGAGCCTTACAGCCTCTTCTCGCTCTACTACGCCAATTCCTACGTCGGTCTTAGGCAGGCACTCGAGATCGACTCGCTCCGCTATGCTATCGACAAGGTTTCCGACGAATGGCTCCCCGAACATCCTGAGGCTGGCGGCGAGCCGCTCCTGGAACGCTGCCTCTTGATGTCGGCGCTGATAGCGGTCGTCAACCGGATCAATCCGTCGCCGGGACATTGGGCGGCGATTCCCCGGGTAACCGAGAAGAGCCGGGACTGGCTGGTAACCCAGCGCCGTCTGCCCGCTCTCGACATCTTCTTCAACCGCATTGCCCACTTCGAAGAAACCTTGGCCGCCCGGCAGTCGCCGTTCGGCCCGCACGTGGTGATGACCGAAGACTACGCCGCTTTCATGAGCGAGGTTCACGAGTATATCCGCAAAGCGCGCATCATCTACCTTGACCCGCCCTATTCGCAAGGGCACTACAGCCGGTTCTATCATCTGCTCGAGACCCTCACCCTCTACGACTACCCCGAGACCGAGCACGACGGCCGTTACCGCAAGGACCGGCATCAATCGCCGTTCGCTCGCAAGGCCAAGGTTGCCGCCGCCGTCGGCCAAATCTGCGAAGTTGCCCGCGAAGCCGGAACGCTGCTCGTGATCTCCTATTCCCACAACGGAATTATTCCCCACGCCGACGCCTTCCGGGAAATCCTCCGCAACTACTATCCGGCGAAGAAGATCGCGCTACTGGCTCTCGATTCGGTTCACTCCAAGTTAGGGCAGGCCGAGAGGATGCCAACGCAGGAATACCTCTTTACCTGCACGCCGTAAACTAATGCCAATGCAAATGCTGATGCTGATGCTGATGCTAATATTATTAATCGGGGCATCAAATAGTAGCATCAGTAGGACGGACATTCTTGTCCGTCCATTAGGGCAGGCAGGAATGCCTGCCCTAATGGAGAATACCACAATTATCTGCACCCATTAATAATTGTCATTTTCATTAGTATTAGCATTCGATGACCCCCTTTCGTGAACGGACAGAGGAAGCGCTGCTCCTGGCTTTTGCCTTCGTTCTGCGCTGGCTTCCGCTCGAATGGGCTCGCGGGCTGGCCGGAGCGGTGGCTTTCTTAGGCTCGCAGATACTGAACATTCGCAAAGGTGTGGCGCTCGATAATCTAACTCACGCCTTCCCCGACATGCCGGAGCGTGAGGCGGTGCGCATCTATCGTAAGGTCTGGCGGCATTTCCTCGAGGTGGGAGCAGAGATGGCGCGTCTTCCGCGCTTGAGCCGGGCGAGCCTCGATCGCTACATCGATATGACATCCGCCCAAGTCCTGCAGGATGCTCTGAAACAAGGGAAAGGAGTGATCTTCGCAGCCGGACATCTGGGGAACTGGGAATGGCTCGGCGCCGGCGCGTCGCTGCTGGGTCTGCCGATCACTTATGTCGTTACGACTCAAGCCAACCGGCGGGTTGAGGAATGGATGGACCGGATGCGCAGAACGGCCGGTGTCGAGATCATCCCCCGCCGCGAGGCCGTCCGAGGCGTGCTTTCAGCCTTGAAGCGCAACCGTGTCGTCGCAATGTTATGCGATCAGGACGCCGGCGACGCCGGGGTCTTCGTTCCGTTCTTTGGGCGTCCCGCTTCGACGCCGCGCGGCCCGGCGCTCTTTCACCTCAAGACCGGCGCTCCGGTGGTATTCGGTGCTGCGCTGCGCAAGGGCCGACGCTACCAGGCACACTTTGAGAACCTCTCCCTGCCGCCTTCCACCGGAGACCGTGAGACCGACGAATATGCCCTAATGGCCGCGATCACTGCTCGCCTTGAAGCGGAAGTGCGCCGCCACCCGGATCAGTATCTCTGGCTCCATAGACGGTGGAAGACTAAGGTCGGGAGCAATCGGGAATAAGATCGCTCTTGAGGAGCCGAGTCTATACAGAATGTCATAAGTCCGCGTCATACCCGCCTACGCGGGTATCCAAACATGTAATTGATTATAATGGAATAAACTGGATTCCCGCTGGTGCGGGAATGACGACGACTTGCGTCGTCGTGACTAAGTCATCCTTCAATTTCTTCCCCTGCCTTCATCCCTCTACCTTCTGCCTTCCATAGACCTCCTTATAGTAGTCCGGGTAGAGCGCCTTTGTGCACTCCGGGCAGATGGCATGCGAAAACTGCGCCTCGGAGCGCCGGGCAATGTATTGCTCGACGCCCAGCCAGAAGCCCCGGTCGTCGCGCACCTTTTTGCAATTGGCGCAGATCGGGATCATCCCGCTAAGAACCTCGACTGTCTCCTCAACTTCGTGAAGTTCCCGCTCAGTCTCGGCGACCTGGGCTTCGAGCCGCACCTTGATCCAGCGCAACTGAGCCAGCCGTCGCTGCAAGACCAACGTCCCGGCGGCAAAGCCAGACCCGATCAGGGTAATCCAAAACCACCAGGTCTCATAGAAGTATGCCGGGATGACGATCATCAGCGGGGGATCGTAGGCACTCCAGGGAGTGAGCGCGCCGCGACCGCGTAGGTAGAACTTCAGTTCTCCGGGAGGCAGGTGGTGAAAGACGGCTTCGGTCTCGCCGGTCAACTTGCCATAGCCGGGAGTTGCGCCTTCGAGATGCCACGTAAAGGTGTTCTGCCGTTCGTCGGTGTAGTCGCCGAGCGCCCACCGGATACGGATGTCACGTTGCCCGCGCTTAAGGCTGATACTGCGGGGAGTCCCGGCGCCGGAGTTTGCAGCCGGCCGGTTCCAAACGAGATCAATCCTTGTGCCGGCAGCTTCGACTGCGGTCAACACCAATGGACGCGGATGACCCCGGGCTAGCCGCAAGGCGCGCATGTCGAGCACCGTCACGCCCTCGCGCTGGACAATTAGGAAGCGCTCCCCGCCAAGATCGTGCAGGGCAACGACCTCATCGCCCGGCAGGCCGAAATTGCGGTCAAAGAGGGTCGGGGGTGCTGCGGACGCCCGGCTGCCGACAGGATCGAGGCTTTCAGCCACCAGCAGCCCTCCCGATGTTGCCAGCAGCCACCTTCCGTCCGGAGCAGCGATCAAGTCGTTGAACGAGAGCCGCCGCGACAGGTGTAGTTCAACCGGTCGGACCGTATCCCCGTCCACCACAAACAATCCTTCGCTGGCGAGGAAATAGAGGCGGTCCCGAACGTTCTTTGACTTATTGAAACGGCCTGGCGGCGACGGCGTCGGAAGCGTTTCGGCAGAATCTCCGACGATCTTGACAAGTGTGCCGCTGAAGGTGCCGAGGAAGTAGGTTGAATCGCGCCAGTGCTCGCCGCAGGTAACGACCAGATCGGTCATATAGGGTGGCGACTCGCGATGCCGCAAGCCGACGACCGCGCGGGTCGAATCGGTGAAGTCGATGCGCTCGATCCAGGTTCGGTCATAACGGGTAAGGAGCGGCGGCCGGTAGCGATAGAAGTAGAACCAATTGCCTATAAGGAGACTGCCGTCCGGGCCGCCATAGAGAAAATTGGCGAAATAGGCGCGCGCCGCAACAGCGGTATCGGGCGTAAGTTCAACTCCATCCCACGAGCCGAAAAACCAGCCGGCGTTGATCCAGAGGCGGTCCTCTAAATCGCGGGCAAAGACCGGAATCTGATAAGCTGGATCGAGTTTACCTAATAGTAGATCCCGACGCTCGTTATGCGAACGATAAAGGCCCAGTTTGGTCGCGAATATCAATTCGCCATTTTGATCGAGGGTCATCCCCAGGACACCACCTTCACCGACGGGCGGCTGAACCGGCCAGGGTTGAACCCGATCCCCGTTCAAGACGGCTAATCCACCTTCACCACCGACGAGGGCGCGGCCGCCGTCAAGCGCAAGCACTGCACCGGCTCCGGCAAGGAGGGGGTATCGTTCGGAGGTGAAGATTTGAAACGCACGGGTGACCAATTTCTGCACCACCCCGGTGCGGGTCAACACCCAAAATGTCCCTTGCTGGTCGTGCATCGCCGCGGCTACTTCGCCGCCCGAAAGACCGGACTCTCTATCGAGTGTCAGGGTGTCGTCGTTAGCAATTGCTACCAACCGTCCGGACCCGCCGATGAATTGACAACCTTCGTCGTCGATAAAGAAATAGACGGGATTCCCGGCCAACCGGTTCTGTTCCGGTGCCGCTTCAAAGGTCTTGCCGTTCCAGCGAAAGAGCCCTCCCACCCGCGAAAAAGCCCAGACGACGCCTCCCAGGTCTTGTTCGATGCCGTTCAGGAACCACTCCCCACTGGTTCGACCCGCGACATCGTAGCGATGTTGCTTGATAAACGAAGCGCTCCGCCCGGCCGGATCGACCATAAGCGAACTATCTATCGACTGATAGAGAAAATGCGACGGGCCGAAGCGAACGTCCGGATGGCGAACGCGGAAGGTGTCGTTGGGAAGAGTCTCGTAATCGCGCTGCAATTTCGGATCGCGCAGTTCGAACAGGCGATAGAGGTCGTCGGGGCGAAAGGCGAGGACGCCGTTCAGTTCCGTGGCGGCCCAGATGATGCCGGTCACCGTGTCGCGTTCAAGATCGACGCAGAGGTTGGAAGAGCGGTCGCCGGGAAGCAGCAGCGCCCAAATGAAGGGATATAATCCTTCGCCTTTGCGGATAAAGATGCCGCCTTCGGTAGCCGCGATGATCATATCGCCGGCGAAGACGACGTCGCGGACGCCGGTGCCGGTCCAGTCGGGAAGGGGGGCGACAATTCCGGTGCGCGGATCGTAGCGGCTGATACCGCGCCAGGTGCAGATCCAAAGCGATCCATCGGGGGCTTCGACAAAGCGGTTGACGTAGTTGTCGCAGAGTCCGTCGGCAACCGAATAACACCGGAAGTTTCGCCCGTCATACTGAACGACACCGCGCTCGCCGGCAATCCAAATGAGCCCCTGCCGGTCCTGATGAACGGCATTGATGCCGCCGGGACCAGGCAGACTCCCCGCTGGATATGTGTAGAGCGGATACTGACCGGCCAGCCCCGGAATCGCAAACGATGCCAATAGCATCAGCGTCGCTGCGAAAGTGTTGATGCCAAGTGCCATTTTACCTGACTCATAATACGGAATCGCTGCCCGGTATGCAAATCGGTGAAGGATGACCTATATTGAAGCGCAGAATGCAGAATGCAGAATACAGAATGATGATTAAGTGCTTATCCGTAAATAATTGACTTTTCGTCAATCGTTCCTTATATTGTTTCCCAAGGTGTTCAAACGGGGGTCTTATGCCTCGCATCGAATCTTGGGAAGTGTCAGATGCCTTCTGGCAACGCGT